>Ga0181469_100126_pt1 | contig 23787 bp, 22 predicted proteins | sample InSIn2SAF170_2_FD_119081 | JGI IMG/M metagenome (GOLD analysis project Ga0181469, IMG submission 119081) | Clean room microbial communities from NASA Spacecraft Assembly Facility at Jet Propulsion Laboratory, Pasadena, California, USA -... ... | reverse complement strand
GCAACAATGACAGGACCACAGGAGCTATCTCCAAAGGAAGAGAGATGGAAACACAATTCATTGAGCTCTTCACAGACTGGTCCTCCGTCGTAAGTGTATACTACATATATGCTGTGGTATGCTGCTCACCAATATAGACCTTCATCATTTGCTACAATTGCGAAGAAGAACCCCTACGATGATTCGAGCACTCCCTCCACACCGGGTATTGGCCCGCCACCACCTTTGACATACCATAAACGCGAAATATCGAGCACAGAGTGGCCATTTAGAGCGCCAAACGACGTATTGCGGCATCCAGATCAGCAAGATTTTGACGTCAGCGCCACTCTTCTTCCAGTACACCAGCCTCACGTCTCTTTATATGATGTTCGACCATCAACATCAAGTGTAAGCGATGAGCATCGTGGCCGAAGATTGAAATCGCCCATGAGTCCTTTAGGGGCTAAAATTGACACTCCATCTACCAAGAAGTCCCAGGCAAGGTCACGCTCTCCAGTGAAGAAACTCCTGGGAATGGTTAAAAGCTATAGTACAAACCAGATCCCCATTGATAGCTCGCCACCAGAAACAGCGACTCCTTCGAGTACCAACAAGCGTCGTTGGAAAGAGCTAGGTCACAAAATCAAACATGGCTTCTTAACAGCAGATCTTGAACAGTTGGAGCAAGAGGAAATGATGGAACAGCACATATCTGTCGATGCCAATACTGATGCTGTACGCATTATCACCCCACCATCAACTGGCAACAGAACAATCTACCCTGTTTCACTCAAGAGCGCCGGCCAGAATATTCTTTGGTCAGAGCTGGAATTCGCACTCATAGAGACTGCAAACCAGTTTCTCAAGGACGAACTAAAAGCCAACCGGTTGTCACGAGACAGCATTCTGCGGGCCAAACGACAATGGCAAGCACGAAATAGACCTCAAGTTGTGGAGTTCTACTACGACCAACCCACACAGTACGAGCTCGTTATCTCTAATCTTCGTACCGTCGAGCTTTACAGTGACTATTCTCAAGATGCTATCATGCTCAATTCAGTTTTGCATCAGTGGAAAATCCTTGTCCGGGAGCTTTCGGTGAAGACTCTATGCATGCCAGATAGTATTGTTCGACGATGGATCCACGACGGTCGACGAGTTCTTGAACTCCTTGGTGCTTCACATCAATGCCTTTCGAAGTTTGACAAGATTTCGACGCTCTGTGTCAGCGTCATCAACAGCCACGAGAAGGAGCGCGCCAAGCAGCGCAAGGCTAGTGGTACGTCAGACAAATACGGATCCCACCGACGAAGCGTAAGTGATGGAAGTCAGCAAACGACACACATACACGAGGCAGCACTTATGGCACAGCGACTGTTTTGTACTCAAGACGAGGCTCCTCCAATGCCAACTCCGACATCACTGGTCAGTGCGAGCCGAAAAGTTACACCGCAGGAGCGAATTGTTGCCAGGGAAGCCAGGCAGACTCAAGGACACAACCGATCCTTAAATGGTCACCATCACTCGAAATCTTTGTCCTCTGCAGAAAATCGTGGTCGATTCTATCTCGACTGAGCCGACTGATTCAAGTAAGGAAGCGAATCTTGCCACTTATCACCAGTGGTGGCTCGAGATGTCTCCACACTTCATGTTGCGCGTCGGTAATAGGATCTGGAAATATGTTTCAGAAGTTGAGGTGCTGGATCTGGTAATGAGAACAAAATTGTATTTGAGCTTGACGCGATAGAGATCGTAGAAACATATCTGCGAGGTCACGAGACAGATGATTGTATCGCAGACTGCTATTGCTACGTAACATAATAGTGAAGTAAGCAGTAAAAAGTACAACGTGTTCTTTCTACACTTCGTGTCCATCAACTGAGTTTGGTGTGATAAACGCGAGGGTTTGAACTTCGAAAAAAGAATAAATTTGGGCAGTTAGAGTTTCAACACGAGCAATAGAAATCATTGACGAAACAAATGGCAATCGAATATGGCATTCAACTTTGCATTGCCACTGAATGCCAAAGATCATATTTCACCTCTTCCAGCATTCGGCGTGGGTAATGTCTTTTGGATAAATCTACAAATCTGAACTCGACACCATGTGCACTCTCTTCGTCTTTACACTAGCTGGCATGCTTATCACCAACAACATTAGAGTCGATCTAATCTAAACCCTCAAATCCCAGGCATCTGTTGAGGCCACCATGCAAAGCGTGGTTCTCAGAAAGTCAGTCCGGCCGTACCCTGTCCACCTTACGATGCGAAAAGTGCCGTGGCAAAGTACTATACCCAGCTTTTATCTCCTCCTCGCACCCCTCGCAGAAGAAGCCGGCTCAAAAGCATCCTCGTCATCGTCCTCATCCTCGATATCGCTGACAACGTTCTGGCTCGTCCCGTTGCCGAACACGCTGGCCTGACTGGTCGAGAAGTTAATTGTGCTTTGCTTTGCGCTTCGTGCTGCTGTGGCCGTCCGGGCTGGTGTCTTGCGTGTTGGGGGCGCTGATGGTGGCGCTTTGCCGTTAGTGGTGGTTCGGCTAGTGGTGGGTGCGCGTGTATTACTGGTTGCGGAGCCCGCGCGTGATGTTCGTGCTGTGTTGTTTATGCTGAGGCTTTTCTTGTCAGGGAAGAACATGGCTTGGGAGTTATCTTCTTCGACGTCTTCGTCTTCGTTGTCGTCGAGCATAATGACGTCTTCAGCTTCGGCTTGGTCTTCGTCTGAAGATTGTTCGATGGCCTTTTTGCGGCTTTTGGTGCCTCGAGTATTTGTGGTTGTGGGTTTGGCTGTGGATGTTTGTTCTTTTTTGGCGGTAGTTGCGCCGCCTCTGCCTCGTGTTGATGTTGTTGTTGTGCCTCTTGTGGCTCTGGCTCTGCCCCTTCCACGGCTTCGTGTTGTTTTCTGCGGCTCAGGTGTTCCTGCATCGTCATCATTAAACATTTCGTCGTCGCTGTCCTTGTCTGCGGTTATCACAGCGGCAGCTTGGTCTTCCCATTCGCCGTCCATATCTGTGTCCCAACCTTCTGGTTTTGGTTTGTACCGCGCTTTTCCACCGCCACGGTTCTTTAGTTCTCCATTCTTGAACATGTCCTCCATCTGGCTCCTGAAGCTCTCGATTTGAGCCGCTAGGTCGTCCTCTTCTTCATCTGGTTCTTCCGCCTCGTGCATTGTGACCAAATGTCTGATCTGTTTTGACAGTGCTTCATTCACGAACATATCCATAGCATGCTTATCATCCTTGTCGATGTACTGATTCACCGCGTCACCGAAGTAATTCTGCGGCAGGATTGTCAAGCTCTGTGCAGCAAGGAAGTCTTGCACAAGCTGACTGACTTTGACATTCTCTGCGGTTTCAGGCCGCGCCATCAACTCTTTGAGCTCTTCACTTGCTGCGGCTCGACGGGCCGCGGCAGCTTTCTTCTTGACGTGGAATTGTACGACATCATGACTATTCGCAATGCGTCCTTTGAAACGATTAGAGAAGCGCTGTGGGTTTTCGACTTCGAACTTTGTACCGCCATTTACAGGAGAGGTTTCGACACGTAAGCGAACTAGTGGGAGCGGGCAATCTTGTTGTGACGACTCTGGGTTATCTTCGTTTTGGGCTTCTTGCCATTGTTGTTGAGCGTCTGAAATGAGTTCCTCGACTAGGTTTTGCAACCATGACGAAAGCTTATGACGGTGGTTGTCCTTCTGAGCGATCTTGATGGCCTCTTTCTCTTGGCTAAGGACAATATCCTTATAGACGAAAGGTCGAACAGTTCTGAGACGAATGGGTGCAGACCGAAACTCCCGACCTGTGATAGTGAGGATAGTGACTTGTTTAGGGATTGCTTCGCCTGCGATCAGTGATGTAGCAACTGATGAGCCTGGTTGCATGACTCGAAAATTCATCTCGGGATTCAGGTGTGGCTCGATGTCACATTCGTGTTCGTGACCCCAGATTACCAGGTCGAGGGAGCTTGGGAGGAAGTTTTCAGGCAGATAAGATGTAGCAGTTCGAGCGTGGTGGTTCTGGTGAACAACAGCCATCTGGAACCAATCGTCCCTTTGAATACCTGGATCGAAGAACGTCACCTTCTTCTCCTTGAACGTGCGATACAGTCGCTCGTCACGGACATTGGAAAGACCATATAAGGCCAGCTTGGTGCTACCTTTTTGCAATAGCAGAGGTTTGACATCGATGTCATCACCTCGAGGCACTCGGCCAAAGTAATTGATCAAGCCCGACATTTCTAGGATGTCAAGAGCCGCAAAATGACCGTCGCCAGATGGATCATCATGATTACCATGGATTGAGAAAACTGGGATAGCGACATTGATGTTCGTGTCTTCGTAGTTGGCATGACCGATGGAAGTGTCGAAGTGCTCAGTGCCGTCGCTGAGTAGTTGAACTTCACACGGCTTATCCCCGTAGCAATTCAAGCGTAACGACCGCATGACATTGTACATAGACTTTCGTGAAGGAACGTTATCATGAAAGAGGTCACCACCAAGGAGCACCATGTCGACATCTCGTTCTTTGGCAAGGCACATGATCTCATGAAAGGACTTCCAGGAATCATCGCCGCGAACTGGATCTCGTTCATTGTAGCCAACATGGTTGTCCGTGGCGACTAGGATTTTGATTGTATCTGTCATCTTTGCCTGCTCCTTAGATACGGTGTCTTATGAAATTCAACAATCAGTCGACACGAGGGCATAGGCGTGGCAACTTATCCTGCTGATGGTGATCAGGCTAAATCCTCACTAGTGCTTCTCTGCCTAGGTTTGTTAAACGCGTCGTGGAGACGAACAGAGACGTGTTAGACGAAAGTTGTGATACATATTCACAGTCTCTGTGTGTTTGACGCGTACGAAAAAACCCTTCAAGTGCAAGCAGTGGTGTCTTGAATGAATACCAGAGTATGAACGAGGTGATAACTGAAGAGAGGTTCAAGAACTTGTGGCCACTATTATCTAGTAACCATTGCGTCAAACCAACCTGACCAGATAGCATGAGTCGAAGACTTCGAGGGCTGTGTGCGATACAGACACGATGAGATGGTTCGTTCAAGAATCCATCTAGTCTGATTGCTTGATACTCGTCTGCTACAGTAGATGAGGAGCATTCACCTCGACATCCAGTCTTATCGATAAGAACCAAGCAAAAAGTTCGTCACTCCGATCAAATCCTCGAGTGCCTCTGTTTACTCAACACTACCTTCACTTCTCCAATTACTGCACAATGGCTAAGCGCAAATCCGAAACAGAGGTCGTGAAGACTGATAATGACCATGCAATGGAGGAAGATAGCGGTAGTGATGAGGTTCGTAGTCAATAGAATTTTACGGCCGCAGAAAGTGGCTGACGGTTTACAGGATTTTGATACTCTGAATGTTGAATTCGAGTGGTTCGATCCTCTGGCCGAGTACGACTTTCACGGCATCAAGACTCTATTACAACAACTTTTCGACCTTGACGCGCATATGCTTGACTTGTCAGCCTTGACAGACTTGATTCTAGCGCAACCTCTACTTGGATCGACAGTAAAGGTTGACGGCAAGGACACCGATGCATATGCATTCCTGTCAGTGATCAACCTCCACGAGCACAAGGATAAGCCCTTCATCGCTCAACTCGTTCAGTACCTCAGAGGCAAAGCAAACTCGAATCCTGCCCTTGTCAAGCTGTCAGAGCTGCTGTCTCAACCGTCGGTTCCTGCTATTGGTTTAGTTCTCACCGAGCGCTTAATCAATGTTCCCGCCGAGGTCATACCACCCATGTATACTATGCTTCTCGAGGAGATTCAATGGGCCTTGGAAGAGAAGGAGCCGTACCAGTTTACTCACTACCTTATCCTTTCTAAGACCTACACAGAGGTTGCGTCAGTTCTAGATGAAGAGGAGGATCGGCCGAAGAAAAAGAAGAAGGCGTCCAGCAGCGCGATTGAGACCATGTATTTTCATCCCGAGGACGAAGTACTACAGAGACATGCCCTTTGCTACGGCGGCTACGACTACACTACCAAACAAGATCATGGTCAATCGGATTCAAAAAGAGCGTTCCAGGAGCTCGGGATCAAGCCGCAAAGCCATGCGATGCTCATAGAAGCGTTGAAGTTTCAAGGCGCTGTAGAGGCCATCACTGACTATCTGAAGCCACCTACGGGTTGATGAGTTAATCATTCCCATTCCGTGCCTTTTAACCTCTGCATCAAATATTCAACCTCGACCACTTTGGTGAGTGGGATCACAACCTGGGCATACATCTTGACAACAGCATCAATGTTGATCTTTGCGGCATTCTCGGTGCTGCCATTTATTGTGGAAGGATCAGTACCATACGTCTTTGCCTTGAGACGCAGTCGCTCCAGTACTTTCTGCTCAACCTTTGCGTCGGTAATGGCGGCATCAATGCCTGCTCGATCCTCAGCCTTGATCAGTGCCACAAATCGATCCGTCTCTTTGCGAAACTTGCTTTCAGCCACGAATTTGCCAAAGTGTATCCTCCTGCTCAGAGCTTGCAAACAAGAAATGTCGCACGTTGCAGCACTTCCATAGTTTTCTTTGGTCTCCCCCCGATCGGTTCGTCCGAAATCTCGACATGCTTCGGGAAGGATCTCCTTGATGTACTTTTCTCTGATGGTAGGGTTCACGTTGACGTTGTTCTCGTGCAGAATACTGGGATATTTCAACGCGGCCAGTACTGGTCTTTGAAGGACTTGTGGGAAGAAGGGGTGTTCGTCAGGAGCATCATATCGCCGGACAAGGGAGTGCAGTCGTTCTGTTTCGGATAGCACGTAGTCGGCAAGAGATAGGTTCGCGGGGAGGGCTAGATTGCTATTCGGAATGGGCAATTTTTCGGGATCGTATATGGTAGGACTGAGAGGAAATTGTACTCGTTCGATCAGGGTAAATGTTATCGTGTCTTCCAGTCGACTAGGTCAATCAGCTTCATGTTGCGAGGATTAGCATAAACATGCTCACATTAGTTGGAAACGGATATTCGCAAGGTCGAGGGCCGACGAGGGGTCGGACAAGTCAATAGCTGTGTCCATTTGATTGGAACACTCAAGGATCGGTTTCATGTGACGGCGAAATGAAGCACTATCTTAATACCAGAAACAGTGACGCTGGCATGTTATTGTATGTTATCATTCAGCTTTCCCCGCGAAAACAATTGTCTTTGGAGAGTTGTTTGTGTTTCGGTGCGTCATCCTTGTAGCTGCGTCTCCGACAAGGATCGACCCGCTTGTTGTTTCAAACTCTCCACCACTCTCAATCTCGAGATCACACGAGCTTGGCCAGCAGATTCATCGCAACAATCATTTGACCATTTCATTCACTTTGTCGCATGGCCGGGTCGAGGACACATAGCAGAAACCCCTCACAGACAACACGACATCATGGAGCTGAGGACAATGAATCTGTCATTGGTGCCATTGTCGACGTACGGCCAACTTCTGAATCGGATTCCACAAATCGCTGACTTTAATAGACGCGACAACTCGAAGCATTTGGGCGAAAGGTGACGGCAACAGCAAGCCACTTGATGGGCGACACAACCTCTGCACACTATCCGAATGCCATGACGAGCATACAACGGTCAATGCTTCGGCCAGGCATGCAAAGAGGTGTTCTATCCTTGGCTCAACAGGCCCCGTCCGAACTGGTTCGATCGAAAATATCAACAAGCGAAATAGCTCATCGAGCCATTGCGTTCATTCCGGATGAACAGCTGCGAAACATCCCGGAGAGCGACCATGTGTATTCTCTGTTCCAAGGATTTCAAGCGAGTTTGCCCGAGATAGCTGAGGGTGAGACCGAGCACAGGAAAGGTCATCGAAGGCGTGAGAAGCAGAAGTTGCTGGGTGCTGGTGGCGACCTAGAGGAGAACGGTCCCCCCGATCTCCAGAAGCTCAAGAAGAAGAGGAACAACGTGAACCACAATCTCGAAATGATGGGCATCCGGAAGAACATGTGTAGCAGTGAGATCAGGGAGATTGACAACAAAATTGCCAATCTGAACAGCATGCGCAAAATCGTCCTCGATCGACTGGCTGGCTTGGAGAGTGAAGAAGTTGAGGTTGAGCAGGAACTGACTCAGTTGGACAATCAAATTGAAGATATGCAGGAAGAGCGAGAAGAACAAGAACGCTCCCACCTCGAGGATTCAGCCTTGACTCTAGAACCAGGACAATTGACTCCTGATTCGAAGACTATGGATGCGTCCTTCATGTCTGAATCAATCTACGAAAAGCTGCCCGCGGTCAAATCTCCCACCTCGCCGAAATCTAAACGACGACCGAAGTACACGAAACGGAAATCTATGCCAGTCCTGCATGAGCATCTGGAACCCGGATCGAATATACGCACTCTGCCCGCGCAAAACGACGTGATCACTGCCTTGGACTTTGATGCACCATTCGGAACACTGGTCACAGCTTCATTGGACGACACAGTTCGAGTCTGGGATCTCAATCTCGGACGTTGCATGGGATTTTTAGAAGGACATACAGCGTCGGTTCGCTGTCTGCAAGTTGAAGACAACGTTGTAGCTACAGGTTCAAAGGACGCAACTATCCGGTTGTGGGACCTAAGCAAAACCAGCTATGAGCCGTTTGAGCATAGAAATGAAGACGACGACGGTCTAGGCTTCGGTAATGACGATGATCTCCCACCACCACCGCCTCCTGATGCTATGGAGGATTGCACACTGTTCACACTCGAAGCACATCTCGACGAAGTCACAGCTCTGCATCTTCGAGGTGACACCCTGGTTTCTGGCTCAGCGGACAAAACCCTTCGACAATGGGATCTGGTCAAGGGTCGTTGCGTACAAACTCTCGACGTTCTCTGGGCTGCGGCCCAAGCGAGTGCAAGCATGACCACAAGTGATGCCCAGTGGAAACCAACAGGTACTGGTCGCGGCATGGACTCCAATGCAGATTTTGTTGGTGCACTACAAGTCTTCGATGCTGCACTTGCGTGCGGTACTGCGGACGGCATGGTTCGCCTTTGGGATTTGAGAAGTGGACAAGTGCATAGAAGTCTTGTTGGACACACTGGTCCAATCACCTGTTTACAGTTCGACGACGTGCACATTGTCACCGGCAGTCTAGACCGTTCGATACGGGTAAGCTTTTCTGACTTTTCTGACTTTTCTGCTTCCAGTTGTCCTTTAGCTTGTGAGTCGACTTAAATTACTAACTTCTTGAACAGATCTGGGACCTGCGCACCGGCACAATTCATGACGCCTACGCCTACGACAATCCCATCACATCCATGATGTTCGACGCCAGACATATTGTGACTGCAACGTGCGAAGATATCGTGAAGGTTTATGACAAGACGGATGGACGGCATTGGGATTTGGGTGCAGGCACCTCACTTTCAGTTGAAGACTCGATGGAAGGGAAGACTACGAGCATAATTGAGAAGGTTCGACTAAAAGATGGGTTCCTGGTGGAGGGTAGGAGAAGTGGTGAGGTTGGAGCTTGGACGTGTTAGACAGAGCAGTACAGAAGAATTTGCACATTCCTCTTCGCCTCCCTCCTTCAAGTTGTTAAGCACAGCCTCGATTTCAATTCATCAACGTCGACTATGTATCCCTTTTGTCTTCCCGATCTCCCTCACCTCGCTATTCGAGAGCGTGTGATGTCCTAAGTCACGTGCGGACCTACCAGTTCATACTCCCTCCCACCACACTGAATGTCATGACCCCCAAATATCACAAGATCCACTAGCCCAGCCTCAATAATTCCATGACTACATTGCTGACCATCAAGTTTAACTGAGGAATCACAGCACCCACGCTATCACATTTCAGTTGCGCACACGGATACTAGCCACGTTAACGAAAATGATCGGGGCGGGACGGGGAGCAGGACGATTCTCGAGAAACCAAACGGGTGGATGAGAGGTGAAATAGATAGATTAGTGGCCGTGGGCGTGACGGTTTGTGGATCGCGGTGATTGTGTTCTTCTTCTCCTCAACAGGTAGCAACATAGTGTGGTTCTATGTGGGTATATGTTTGGAACAAATTCAACAGGAGACTATGTACTCATTATAGTACGTTCGTGTTCGTCTTGGATCACATTATTTAGTCTTCAGGTCTTTTGACTCAACTTTGAAAATGTTCTTTAGGATTCATGGATATATACATTGTCGTTAGGTCGTTGTCTCTTCCACATCGTTCTGGATCCATTACCATTCCATACTCATAGTCGTACGTTCACATACTTATATCCGGGGCCGTCTTTTTTACCTTCAACCTGCGCGCTTTCTTTGCGACCGTCTAAGCATTTGCACGGCCTTTCACGTCCTGCAATCTCTTGTCTGAGATGGGTGTCGTCACTTCTGCCACGTTCATGGTCTGTCACAGAGCCCTAGCACAACATATGCCAAGGCTGCAATTGGCGACACGAGCTGGAGCACTAATCACGCTAGATGATATGCATTGTTGTCGTCGGCATCGTCAGCGTCGTTGTCAACGATGAGTGGCCACCCTGGAGCGCACCAGTAGATAGCTGGAGGCCACTGCTGGTGCTGATCATTGTGGCACTAAGGTTAACAATTATGGTGCTACCTGCGGCTACAGATTTACCTACGCAGAGGGTCCCCTGGCAGGCTGTCGTTGGTGGAGTCGTAGTAGTGGCGAAGGTGAAGGTGATGGTGGTGGTAATGCTGGTTGGAAGAGCCACGATCAAGGATGTGGTTGTAAGAGTGGGCAAGGTTGTTGTCGGTCGAGTCGTTGTTGATATCGTGGTTGCTGGTGTAGTGGCTGTAGCTGTAGCGATTGTTGTTGGTGTGGGAGTCCTCGACGACTGTCCACCTTGAAGTGTTTCGGTAGATATTTGGAGGACATTGCTGGTACCGGTCACAGCGTCACTGAGGTTGACAGTCGTAGTGCTGCCTAACAGGATGTAATAGTGGTGGTGGTGGTGGTTGTTGGAAGAGCCGCGGGTGGTAGTGTGGTTGTGATTGTAGAAGAGGTTGTTGTTGGTCGAACCGTTGTTGATATCATAGTTGTCGATGAAGCTGACTCACCACGTAGCTGATTCAACAGCAGATGTTCCCATTAACGCACAATTCGAGGATGTCGGCAGTAGCATTTGACCGTCTGGAAGCACAGTCGTGGTAAGTAGTGTGCTCACGAACAAGTCTGTTGGTCCGTTGTTTATGGTGGTATACTCACAGTTGGAAAAAGGATCAACCACCACGTCAACGGTGAACCGGGCGCTGTAAATGGCCGGTTGTACGTAGTATATAAACCTTTGTGTCCGCAATGGGCAGGTTTCTGAAATGGTATGACACACGGCTGCGCTGTTAATCTCACCGGGATCAGAGGTCCGTGCCTAGGAGGAAAGGACACATGAAAAGAATATGGCAAGATTGCTTGTAGTGATCATATTGGGTGTGACGATCGTTGATCATGATGTTGCAGCACGTAGGAACAAGCTGATAGATATAGGGGTAAGGCAAGAGCGGCTAGTCAAGGAGTCGCTCAGAGGTTCTCATCCTAGTTACATGCTCGTATAAGTTTGAGGCTACAACTAGCATTTGACGCACGATTCCGCCTCAACCCCTCTTCCTGTCTCATCCTCTAATTTCGCCAGTGCTCATATATGTGAGTGCTATTTTGTCTGATAGTCGTCACTAGTCAGTTCTGTATTGAGTATATAGTAGCGGCAACTGCAGGATGGTGGACTGCATCATTCGCCAGTATCCACACCGAGTGCAAACCACTATTTGCTGTGTGCGCACTCTTGGCTTTTGTTCGGGACTACTTGACAGTGGCCATGGGTATGAGATGCAGTGGGTAAGCAAAGGTATGAAAACCACTTGAGAGGCGTAGAGTACTCCATCTCCATCCGTCAACTCCATCAGGTAGAAGTAGAAAGATGGCAAAGCCGGGGATGGTCAGGGCTTGAGAGTAACATTGTGGCTGGAAAGCCATATGCGAGTCCCGGTAAGCCTATGTGGGGGGGTGCACAGACTGACATACCACCTTCGATTGGGCAACACAAGTTTTGGTCTGCCTACTACCTTCGTAGCTTTGCGAAACTGAACAATATCGAAATGCAGACTTGGATGGGAGAGTCCAAGTTCGTTGCACCGTAGAGCGTCATTGGCTCGCAGTGCCTGCGATGACAGCAGATCTAGTATGCAAGAAAACCTGTTGATTCTGCAGCACTTTGCGCTGTATCAACTGGATGATCGTGGAGCACGGAGAAAGCGGCGCGTTATGCTTGCGGCGCAAAATCTGAACGGGTTGCGCGGTATAGGGTTTGGTCGTCAGTAATAGCTGAGAGCAGATCTTGATCATCCCCAATTTTTGATTCTTAGCGACCTTTCTCGATAGAGTTTGTTGTCCATAGACGTTCCAGGCTCAGTAGTAGAGACATCGTAGACATATCGAGACTTATCTAAACCACACCACGCGGCCCTTTTTTCGAGTGACCGCTGCATCGATAAAAGCTGTGGCTGAAGACTCAACCACGAGATGTACATATCTCGTACATCGAGCTTCGAACAACGCTGACACTAGTTGAGTGCTCCGACTAACAAAGTGTTGAAAGCTGTGTTGGGACAGTCCGGACGGAAGTTGTAATGCTTCTCTCGGTGACTCGATCACAGGAAATATTCGCCAACTGGCTTCTTGGCAGGCATACCTCTAGTACCTTGTGGCGCCGCCTCGAATACTCTGTATCTTCTGCCGGGTGTGGCGAGGTTCCATAGGACAGCCTGTGAACCTCCTCCGTTTTGTTTGTTACCATTTGTCGTCTCCCCATCACCAACGGAGTTCGTACTGCCACCAACCATTTCTCTCCTCCCTTCACTTCCATTGGCCCTTCGTATGCAACCCCCATGGCTACCATCCTCACCAAGCTCCAGTATTGCAGCGACATTACCACATCGGTAACAATAGTTCGGAGCACTCCAGACCGTGACGATTTGCTTTCCAAACATTTCTTTGTAGCCTTCCATGACCAGCTGATGTGCTCTTGCGATCATGCTAAGATCATTTCTGTGGTTGAAATTACGAACTATATCAGAACCAAAAAGGAAACCGGCCCCACGAGGCGAAAGACCCCAACCTTCAATATCGTCTGGGTCAGACCAGAGGAGATCACACATGGCACCTTCATGTGGTACTTCCTGTTTGCGGTCAATAAGGCGAATGGCGTCGAGGGTAGATATGAGAGGAGAGAGCCCGCCATGGACACAGAGGAGGGAGCCAGTCGTTGTAGGTGGTGGCTGAAACAAAGACGCTGATGGCGGTTGTGGATTCGATGGCGACACTGGAGGCTGGGAGGTTGTTGTGGGCGGTGAGGATAATTCGAGCGGATCACGGTCTGGTGCTGGCGATACACGAGAGGTGGAAGTTGGAAACATGTTGAATTGTCTTCGGAGGGTTTGTTCCTTGACTTCACCATGCGCATCAAGAACTTCACACTCGATCTCGCTCTCCAGGTCTGGCAGGGTTGTTTGAGTGTCATAGGTCTTCTCTTGCATCCTGTTCTCTGGGACTTCTGTGGTCGCACCCAATATCAAAGCGCCTAAGGCGAGGTAATCGAAGACCTCACAGCAATAGCGCCAGACATTTGCGCTGCCATACTTGCGTAAACATTCGTCGTAAAAACCGTAAACTGTTGTGATTTGCCTCGACTCGTGGTTTCCTCTTATCAACGTTATGCGATCTGGATATCGTACTTTCAGGCATAACAGGAGGAGGAAAGATTCGAGGGAGTAGAAGCCACGATCGACAAAATCGCCCATGAAGAGGTAGTTTGTGTCGGGTACGTCGCCACCAACGCGAAAGAGTTCCATTAAATCGTGAAACTGGCCATGGATATCCCCACATATCGTTACTGGAGCATCGACGGTAACAACATTGCCTTCTTCGATGAGGAGCTCACGAGCTTTGTAGCATAGTTCTCTTACTTGTGGTTCGGGAATGGGTCGACATGCGCGAAGCTGTGCGATTGCTCTAAGGAAGTGTTAGCTTAGATGACTTAAGATGTGACAAGTGGAAGAGCACGGACTTGTCGAGATCACTCATGCTGAGCAATGGCCCGCGATACCGGTCGTGATTGTCGCGTGTCGTGTGTCGATCGCGTTTCTAGTCAGATTGACGAGGGTCGTTGCTGCATGCAAAGTCCAAGGCATACAGTGGGTAACGGGCTCGTTTGATTTAGGTATTAAATCTGGCACCAGTATGAACCAAATGCGGAGCCTGAATATGGGAGAACTGTTGGAGAGATGTAGTACAAACCAAAGGCCGTGGTTTGCTTCATTTCTTGCGCTGCGTGTATTGAAGTCATGCAGGATCGCGATAAGATTAGATCTGAGATGGCGGCGAAATAAAGATCTACAATTCTCCACATGTCTGCACAACGCCTGTTCCCGTGATTTGCTGTGTTTTACTGTCTTGCCATCTTCACGACTTGAAGCTTTCTGATCATCGTGGAAGCTGTTCAGAATGCTGCTACGGAGCTGACGCTCATCAAGACAACCTTCGGTCGGCGACGTTGTTGTAACTTCGAGCTCGTGAATGCTGAAGAGAAAAAGTTGCAATGCCTCCCCATTTGCACCCTCGTTCAGCAGCGACCTCGACACTTTTTGCTGGGACTCTAGTCGCATCATTCGTCGTTGTGGCAGTGCCGCATATCTGGCCATGTCCCCGTCCGAGAAAGGCATACATGGATTCGGATATTGTGCTCAGTGCTGATGGACGACCGATGAGGAGAGTCAAAAAGGTCAGAGCTCAAGAGCAGAGTGAGGACGCTGGAACTGGAGACGCAGCGTTACGGAAACAGCTTTCACGTGGGAACGACCCTTTGTTGGATGTCAGCCGAGGCTCTGGTCGGTCAAAAACGTTACAAGAAGAGGCTGAGATACTACGACAGCTGCAAACCGAGGCCGCTGCGGTTGAGCAAGCAAATGCAAGAGGAGAATGTCCTGTACCAAAGCCTAAGGGTGTACTAGGCCGGCTGTTTGGATTTGAAGAAAACAACAAAGATGTTGAGAAAAGTGGATTGAGCATGAAACCCAGAGTGGCTATGGTGGAGGTGGACGAAGAATGAAGTGACGGATGTGAAACAATCCTACGCCACTAGGTTCAGGTCCAGGTATGAAACACAATCACCATGGACCTATCTGAGGGGCATGGCACTTTCAGCTTCAAGTACGAATTGAGCACGATCGTCGGGATGCTCCACCCTCGATATCAGCCGTCAGCGTTAACGATACGGGTACCTTGATATGAGCTTTAACGATCATGGTGGACTCCGTTGTCAGCCAAGAAACCCTGTCTGTCCTGCCGCCACAGCGTACGGTAGAAATCATGTTACTGCCACTCTCATGGTGCGCTTATGCCCGATGGAAACTCGCAATGAGTCAGTCGCATAAGTGAGGATCTGTGCACGGAGATGGGATTGGGCAGGTGCTCGTCCGATGTGCCCATTGTGCCTTGACTGATAAGGTCGGCCGTTGCTCAAACTGTGTCCTCTACCATGGCCAGATTGGGTCGTTCACTGAGAGCTTTTTGCGCATGGACTGTTTTGTGGTATTGTGGTCCGCAGCTTCTGAGGCTACAAACGCCATAGTGGGTTACTGGAATCGGTCTGGCCGTTGTTAAAGGGATGCCGAATAGCTAAGTGTTCATGGCAACTCGAAGTTTGCTGCGATCGACCCGCAGTTTTCCAGCAGCAGCGGATGTCCCATACTGGACGAGCGTGGAACAGCTAAGGCGGTACAAGAACTCCTGCGTCTTTGGCAACGATGAGCCTCAAACCAATATCGGCAATGTTGTCACTGTTATGAACCTTATCCTGCATGTGCTCGTTAGGGAGCCACCATTTTTATCCCTGTCCCATATGGCCTCGCTGCTTTTGCTTCGAACCACAGCTGTAACACAAAAATCGAGTGTGGGCATGGTGGCTCGAGTAGACAAAGGTCACGGGAAGTATGATTGGCATCCAGGCACGAACAATCGTGCCTGGCTAAATCCGTCGAAGCGGATACAAACCGAAGTCCTCCAGGTATTGCGCTACTGTGTCTGCTGGCAAGCACGACATACGTATCACAGCTCGACATACCTGACGATCTGCAGATGACCTTGGGCACACGCTTGCAATCTTCGGTTCAAACTGCACATCACACATTACGAGGGTGTGTGCTTGCCATAATGGTCAGGAGTCAGCGATTCAAGGAAGATAGAGCCCATAGTTGGGGTCTCACCCTCGGTCAAGTCACATTGGCCACCGGCAAGCGCACAAATCCCATGCGCTGGGTATATGGCGGCCACCAAGAGAGTGTCTGTACAGAGGACCATTCGTGGTGGCCAGTCTGCCGAGGATCCAAAAGGCTTGAAACGCGTGCTTGCCACAGATTAAGCAATACCACCCATTTCCTTTCATGCTGGCCCGGGGCATCATTTTGTTCCTCTGCGAAAGTGCTCGACTTTTGACCTGTGGCAAGTGGAATTTCCATTGAAGTACGCACACAACTACAGTCCGAAACGGCTGTTCCTAAAGCTCGATCAGTCAATTCTTCCAGAACCAACCCCCAGCGCTATTGCCTCCATGTCTTTCATCCCACATGGTGGCTGTTCATATTACGGTAGAGGAATTTGGCGGATATCATGGCAAAGGAATAGGCGTAAACTGTTGTCTCCTTACGACAACGGACCAACATATGTACCGCACAGTCAATCACAAGGCGTCGTATGTAGTGAGTAGCACTAACCTTGGGAAGTATATAGTCCAATCAGAACCTTGGAGCTATTGTGCACTCGCAAAGTTATGGCAATAACAGACCTGATTGGGTTATAAAAGTTAGGCGTAGTTCTCCAACACCGTTCAGTGTTAGCACTGACTAAGCAGCCGTTGTCGGATCGGAAGTCTCAGAATGGATAAAATGTCCAGCGCTTCCTCAGATGTTTCTAGTAGTCGATACATTAGGTAGTCATCGAAGCACACGTAGCCTCCTAGATACTCCTGCGTTCATCATGGCTTCTTACACGCCCTCGTACATCATCGTCGGATCCGGAGTCTTCGGTGTATCAACTGCCTATCACCTCATCAAGAAGTATCCAAATGCATCAATAACTCTCGTTGATCGAGATGCACACGACGCAGACAGCCGCGTTGCCGCTTCCTGGGACTGGAACAAAGTCGTTCGCGCTGACTACGACGACATAGTCTACTGCGAACTCGCAATCGAAGCCCAAGACATCTTCAAGTCCGATCCACTGTGGAAACCCTATTTCCATGAAACTGGTATCTACTGGATGTGTCGCAGTGCGTACGCGCAGGATGTCATTGACAACTACAAGAAACTGGGTCGTAAAGCCGATCTTTACGCTGTGCCAGTAGATGAGGCACGTAAAATGTACGGTGGACTGTTTGAGGATGCAGACTACTCGGATGTCAAGGAGGTGCTGATCAACAGGACGAGTGGATGGGCTGCTGCGGGAGATTGCTTGGGAGCTGTTACCCGGGAGTGCTTACGACTAGGCGTCAGATATGTGACTGCTGAAGTCCAATCATTAGACTTTGACAACACTGGCAGTTGTAAAGGGGTCAACACGAAGACGGGACACACCCTAACGGGAGATCATATCATTCTCTGCACAGGTGCATATACCCCGAAATTGTTAGAGCTGAGTGCACAGCAAAGTGGAAACACCAACCTCCGAGCTGGCGAGCGGATTGTGGCTGGCGGTATCACAACAGGTCTGACGAAACTCGACGATAAGTCATATGAGCGATTTGCTGCCATGCCTGTAGGTGTTCAAGGATACACTGCGGAAACAGGTGACGTTATCTCTAAATCCAATCCGTTGTTTCACAACTGACTTCTAGCAGGTGCCTTCATTGGCAGTCTTCCGCCGACAAAAGATAGAGAGCTCAAGTGGTGGGGTCAGACGATATTTAGAAATATTCAAGAAGTGTTACCTGGACGCTGGATTTCAACACCACCCGCGGAACCAGACTACGCTCAATGGAAAGTTTCTGGCAGGTTGAAGGAAGACATCGATCATGCAAATCGTGTGTTCTACGGTAAGAACGGTGCCAGCTGGCTGATGGCAAAACATAGGATCTGCTGGTAAGTAGGTGTACCTTGACAACGACATGATACTGACAAAGCGATAAAAGGGACGCCTTCACAACGAGCTCGGATTTCATTATCTCACCGCACTCAGCATCGAAAGGACTATACATCGCGACTTGCGGCAACTTCCATGGCTGGAAGTTCTTCCCCGTGCTAGGAAAGTATGTGGTACAGATGCTAGAGGGTTCGTTGACTTCTAACTTGGTCGATAAATGGGCGTGGGATCGCGAGAGACCGGATGCGTCGCTCAACCCAGACTGGCCAAGGGCGGAGATGAAGGATCTGCAAGACCCGGTTGCACGGTTGTAGTGAGCATCGAAACTCGCATCATCGCCATTTTCTAGTCATGGACGTGGGGTTGGATGTTTACCCAGTACGGTGTGGAAGTATCCTCGGGCAGCTTGTATCTGGCATGCATTCGCCCTTGGCATCCACAGTCTATTTGCTGTCCATTAGGCCTCGTATGGCAGGAGTGTGACTGCAATTCCTACCAGCTCAGACATTGGAGCCATGACGTTGAGTATATGAATGTTTATAGCTGCCTCATACCTCGAGGATGGTAGACCAAGCTCACACCGAGATGTCGTCGGCAATGAACGAGGACGCTACTCCTATCACGTGAAGTGGTGATGATGGTTTGCGGTAGAATGACCTTAATATAGAGATACACGTGGCTCGGTGCAGGGAGATGTTGGATATGCAAGCCAGGTCAACATGATGATGCTCGAACAAAGATAGCTTGTGTCGAATTCGCAGCTTAAGTCAACTCCTTGATAGAATTCGTTCTACTAGGTTCGTACGTAAGGTAGTAATGCTAAACCGCTCAAAGACAATCAACTCAAAACCAGTCTCACCAAGCACCAGCTGACACAAAGATGCTGTGCAAACTCAAATATATAAGTCGAATAACGTAGTGATACTGGCGGCCCCTCTACCAGTGATCAAATCCGGACCCCTTCTGTTGGGCGCGGCAGTATCCCTGCCTGTACTCAAAAACCAAATCCAAAGGGTTATAATTTGGCCGTCATATCCTTTAGCTCTTTTATTACCAGCTCGGCCTCTCTTTCACCTGACCTTACTGCTCCCTCCATCAGGCCTCTCCACACGTCGCTCGTCTCAGTGCCTGCAAAGTGCACATCCCCTGCCGGTCTTGTCAACTCCGTTCCGACTGAACTCAATATGCCTGGTCCCGTACTTGGGCTCGGGCAGCCGTATCCCGTCCACTCATCATCGTTCCATTGATGGCCAACCATGTCTGCTAACTCTTGCCTTACCTTTGGCCCGTATATATCCTCCAGTTGCTTTAGTACCGCTTCTCGTCTTTCATCCTCCGGCTTCTTGGACCAAGCCAAACCCCATGAGCCAGCCAAAAAGCAAGTTAACACATGCAACGAATCCGCGGGGGAAGATGTGTCCCTGACGACAGCCACCGGTCCTTTAAACGATTGGATCAAACCACACGAGCCTTGTTCATTCCAGAATGGAGTTTTGAAGATTACCATCACTTTTTGGTAGTATCCATACTTGTAGCTGTCAAACAATTTTCTCTTCGCAGATGGCAATTCTGGGGTAAACGTGATCCGTTTGACCACAGGTAGAGGTACAGCACAGATGACCTTCCGTGCCTGATATTTCCCCACCCTGCCGTTCTCAACAGTCGTTACTGGTGTGTTGTATTCGATGACGCCAGGTAATGATTTCGCAAGATTGGTCGAGAATGCTTGGGTTCCCTCTCGAACCCGTAGATACTGTCCTCCGTTTTTACGATCACTCCTCATTTGGACTAAGCCACCGCCAGCTTTACAGTACAAAAGGAAGAATAATGCGCCCACATCTTCGGGTTCGCGGCCGAGCATAGCTCGTGTCCAAACAGCTGCAGTCGCGATTGCTTCCGAATTGCCGCCAAGTTGCTGCAGATATTCCAGGAACGTCATCTTGTCGAGCTCGATGTGTCTTGGCGTTATATTGTTGACATCCAAGGCTTGACAATCAGCTTCCGCTGTATCTCTGATATGCGCTAAGTTTTCATTGATCTCGGGAGAGAACTGCAATGGTCAGCGTAAGAAGTCATATTGTTGTTGAGGCACTTGCATTTGGTGCTTGTCCATAGGCAAATCTCTGTAGCTTATCGGTCTGCATAATAACATCACCATTCGTGTTCTGGGTCACAAGCTCGAGATTGAAACGTCTCGCTAGCCCGATCATCCCGCGCTGGTTCGTGTCGTTGAACCATGCAGCTCCAATGTCGATTACACCTGGTGTTTCTCGCTTCGGACTCCATGTTCGGCCGCCGACACGATCTCGTGCTTCGAGTACCTTGCACGAGTATCCAGCCTTGACAATATGTTCAGCGGCCGTGAGACCTGCTAGACCAGCGCCAATGACGACAACATCGACATGCTCTACCTCGGACGAATGTTGAGCTGTTTGGCTACCAACACCATTGGCCAGGCTCTGGTTTGATGCCATGTCGCCGGACACCATAACAAAAGAATGATTGATTTCTGTAATGATCGGAAGTGGCGCTGCTCGCGTGCTATCTACTAGTTTCCAGTTGGATGAACCGTTAAAGAGGCTAAATTTAGACAGAGAAGGTCCTGTTAGGACAGAGAGCAAAGTCAATAAATGATTGGCCTTTGAGTCTAGACGTAGGAAAAGCTCGACCTGAGCTGTCGACCACATGGAAAGACTTACTTAAGCAAGCGATGGCGTGCTCGACCGGCTCCTTTTTCCGTCTGAGCTGGGAACAAAGTTTTTGGGCCATGGTCAGTCCACACCATCCGAGGTCGGGCCGTTCAAAATGGAGTGCAACCGTCGAATGAGTTGTTCATCGGTTATCCTGATTTGCAGCTTTTCTTGGTTATTGAATTTTTTCTATTGCGAGCAATCCTTTTGCTTCAGCTCTACTAGGTAGGCTTACACATTTGTACAATCAGAGTCACGCGATGAAGACGTTCATTTCAGGAGCAGCTGATGCCTCTTCGAAGCTTGGACCTCCGTCTACCATGCCTACCATTTCAATCGTGGAACCTCTAGGAAGCTGACCTCACTAAATAATGGTTCCACGAGTTAAAGTTACATTTCGACAGAAGTGAATAGCAGATAGGACAGTTCAAGGAACTTCGTCTCGGCTATGACCGCTGATACGCTCAAGCTCTACGGGAAAATCTACGTCCACATGCTTGTCACTAACGCAACCTATAGCTCAAACGACTCTGTCAGGGCCCTCTTCTTCTAATTCATGATTGTCGCTCCATACATCTTTGCTTGCATCTGCCGTGTCACTAGTGGCTGAGTCGGTGACAGGGTGAAGCAACGAGGTATTATCGTGATTGCCTGTTACTCAGTCTCCATGGTCGGCCTGCTCATGCTAGTACTCTCCCACAATGTTCACATCAACTAGACTGCTGTACTCCTTATGGCAGGCGATTTCTACCCAGCGTGGCCCTTGGCAGCGTGCTTGGTAAGGTAACAATGCTGGTGGTTCCCTGACGCGAGGTGTTACAATGGCAATGCATGTTAGACTCGGCGATGCCGGTATGGTATTACTGCTTCATCCTCCTTCTTGGCGAAGGACCTACTTCACTATGTGCAAGGTCTTTGGATCTTGATTGGGATCAACGCTATGGCTATCATCCTTGCATCGGTTATGACCAGTTGCTATCGAGATGGAATGCTCGACGAGACCAGAGATACAAGGCTCCAGAGCAGCACACTGTGGAAGAGAGATATGTGGAGAGGACAAACGGTGATCCAGCCACTTCCTTCAAGTACACTATTTAGAGGTAGACAATTAGATGTTGAGAGAATCTCGTCGATGTCCATAACATCTCGTCCCCTGCATTTCGGTCGGTGCTAATGTTCGAAGTTATAGTTTATGGAGCAGCAACAGTATCACTAACATAAGCAGGTCACGTGCGAGATTTTCAGCTGTTGTGCCGAGGCTGTTATCAGTCACCGAGGGCGACTCTTGCCCTGAGTTGAAGGTCAGGGACCAATGCGGGGACTTTGTTATGCTACTCCGAACGTGTTATGAACTGTTGGTATGGTAGGTACACCGCATTCAACAACGTTTAAGTGAATATCTATGCTTGAGGCCACGTAACAAGCCTTGCTGATTATAGATCACCCAGTGCTCTTTACGCGTCTGAGTGTATACAGTAGGTATAGCATATTTTGGTCTGTCACTAATGATTGTAGATGTGACCGCTACAAGGATCGGAACACGAAGATCGAACTTTGTAAGATCTGGAATTTTTGGCGCTATTAACCAAGCCTTCATCTTGCCAAAGGCCAGTGGACTCTAGCTGCCGTTGCAGCAGCAGCTACAAGCGCTGCCTTTATGTACTTGAACGCCAAATTCTCGATCAGCAAGGATATTAGCCAGATTAGTGCTGGCTTTACTACTCAAAAATATATTGAGCAATTATACCAAAGTCGAGGCGAGGACGACTGGTCATTTTACCATGTTATACATTCCACATACGGCACGAATCACCACTCTGATCTGGAGGCGCTGGTGTTCGAGGATCGAAGCTGGACGTATCGTCAAATTCGCGAGGAGATAGGACGCTTGGCTGAGGCACTCCAAGCTCTAGGTGTTGTCAATCGAACAGTGGTAACGGTCCTCATGGACAATTCACCAGAGTTCCTTCTCAATCATTGGGCGCTACAGAAGCTTGGGGCCATTCCAGCACCGATCAATACTTCCATCACTGGCGAGCACATACGGCATTGTCTCACAATATGTGGCGCTGAGTTTGCTGTCACTTCGAATGACTTGTATGCGAATCTCGCTAGAGCAATCGGTTTCGAAGGCAAGAAATTGGACATTGGTCCAGGCTCAAACAACTCCATGTTAAAGAATGTAGTACTTTACGATTACAACACGTACCCTCAACTTGCGACCGAAATGATTGCGAGTAATGTCACCCATTTTCGACATGAAGCTCTCCCGCGTGCTGGACCACAAACAGCAGACTTTCCTACACATACCCGACCAAAGATCAGACCAACCGATGCTTCCCAATACCTCTTTACTTCGGGCACGACTGGACTGCCAAAAGCATTGATCTGGCCCATGATGTACTCACATGTCGGCTCGTTACCAGGCAGGTGGCCATACCATCTGAGCAGCACCAAGAAACCTCTGCGGTACTACGTCTGTCTGCCTCTATTTCATGGGACGGCATTACTTGGTGCTGTTGGTCCAACATTGGGTGTCTCGGGCACAATTGTCTTAGCTCGCCGGTTTTCGCGGCGTAATTTCTGGGCTGACGTCCGTCGACACAAAGCTAATGGTATTGTGTACATTGGCGAGATGCTCCGGTACTTGGTGCAAGCTCCACCAGATCCTCAATTTCCAAACGAGAAAGATCATGGTGTAGAATTCGCTTATGGACTAGGTCTTTCGCCTGCAATCTGGCGCAGCTTTCGTGAGAGGTTCGGAGTGCCTTGGATTGTTGAATATTATTCAGCCAGTGAAGCGACAATGGCCCTCGTCAATTCTAACCACAATGACTATGGGGTGGCCAAAGTGGCTCACTGGGGCCCGCTGATGCGGAGGTGGCAGACTACGTTCTATACCGTTAGGATCGATCAGGAGTCGGGCGAGATCTATCGACATCCAATCACGGGCTTCTGTGAACGTACTAAGCCTGGTGAAGTGGGTGAATCGATATGTAGAATCACGCCACCGTTAT
>Ga0181469_100124_pt1 | contig 23823 bp, 26 predicted proteins | sample InSIn2SAF170_2_FD_119081 | JGI IMG/M metagenome (GOLD analysis project Ga0181469, IMG submission 119081) | Clean room microbial communities from NASA Spacecraft Assembly Facility at Jet Propulsion Laboratory, Pasadena, California, USA -... ... | reverse complement strand
TCAAGACCTTGTCAACTCCTCGTTGTCATCGATCTCATCTTCGCTGTCGTCATTGTATATCTGATCGTCTTCAGAAGGCAAGTCCTCCTCAGCAGCGTCTGGATGCCTTGGATGATGGTGGCTATAACCTGGTATTTGGCGTCTAACTATGTTAGTCAAGCTAAAGCTCGGACCTCGATCGTGATGGCCGTGGTACACGGGTGCTCGACTCGCACCTATAAATTCGTGGTCGGTATTGGCAGTGCGAAAGCTGTGCTCGTCCAAAGCGGCTACCGCCCAACCAGGGTAGTTAGCATGAAAGAATGGGCCCACGTTGTTCTCTTGGTCTCCGAAATACCAAGATCTAAAACAAGTGCCTTTCCAGATTCGCCAGAGCTTCATAGTACCTGTGATATCAGTACTCAGCAGCCATGTTCCTTCGCAGTCTTCGGTAGTATTGACAAAGGATATGTTGGGAATATTGTGTCCGTGACCATTCATGCCTGCCAGCACAACCTTGTAGTTGCGATCTCTCTTGGGTTCTTTAGCATTGGGGTGAGCATTCCAATCAGCCCATTCAACTTCGTCCACATCGCTATTTCCGTCTTCGTCTGGATCGTCGTGGCCCGAATGCTCAGACAAGCCGAAAGCAAATACCGTTATAGTGGCAGAAGGATCTTCGGTTGCTGCAGGCTGGGCACGATTTGGAGTGTTCGCCGAAACCGCAATCATACGTGCTTCCTTGTGAATGTCAAGACCCCATGCTGATTGACGCACCCAATGTCTGAAAAATGGTCGCAGATTCAGCGCCTGAGCTGGACCCTGCCCAGGAGGTGGTTCTGGTGCACGACTGATGGCTTTGATGATGCCAGTCGTATGATAAGCCACGACATTACCAGAGTCAGTAGCTAGCAGAAGGATTTCCTGTGATCCCAAGTCCCCTACGATCAGCTGATTAATGCAATGAGCCTGTGCACCATCGCGGCGAGTACCCATATAGCCGTGGGCATGTCTATTCTCTAGGTCAGGTTGAATGAGCAGGACAGGCTGCCTCTTGAGGGTCTGATAGGGAAACTCGGGCTGATAGACAGCTATGCAATCATCCGAAGCGACGAAGAAGAGATTCTCATGCTGCGATAGTGCAGTTAGATTGTTCCTCCATCTTGATACCGGTGGCAGGTGTGTCAAGCCATCTTTTGTGAATCGGTCGAGACCTTTCTCGAATCCGACCAGATCAACACGAATTGCCTGGTAAGGACGCTGGTCATTCTCCATAATGTCTTAGAGGTATAGGACAACCGTTTCGCAACGTGAGCATGGAGGGTGGATATTGATCGTTCGAAGGACACGAAATCTCAAATTGCTACAAAGGTGGTTGCAACAAGGGAGGAATGATGAGGGTTTGTACCGCAGCACATCTGTTGAACTAGGTAGGGCAGAACACCTTTGGTCAAAGCACGAGATGTCAGATTCGAGCAGGGTATAACGAGCGCGGTGGGATGGATGGTGTGCCCCATGGAGACACACTGCTCCTGTCCTTTGGAAGGTCAGTGCCTAAGGAGTGAAAAGCTCCTCGCACGGCAACGGTGTTGATCAGACGTGCTAACGAGGTTCGATAGCATGGTTGCTTTAGCACCTTATTAGTGGTATGCAGGATGATAGAATAGGCCAGCATCAACCAGGGACTTTGTACCACATGCAATGTCGAGCCTGGGACATGGTACTGATGTCAGCCTGGCACCTGATGCATCAGATCTGCATTCAAATCACAACTCCCACTTCAATTTTGACTGCTTGATGAATGCCAAAAGAGGGTCAAAAATGCATTGAACCGCCGTGACCTTCCTTCTGATTACTTTTGAGGTATAGATGGCGATATTGAGTGCCAACTTGAACCACATTGATCGAATATTGGGATGTGTGGATCTGCGGCTCATTTAGCTAATGATGGACTAGCAAAGTGCGGGTCGGTGCTTCCATTCTTCTGGAATATTATGCTCCACCAACGACGCCCATAAGCAATTCATTGTACTCCGTTCAGTGCCTGCTGTCACTAAATCCTGCCTAACTGTAGTGAATTGGTTTTGTGCTGCAGGTGCCTGGCTGCGGCAGCCCTACTGATGTCAAACAAGCGCCAATCCCTCCTCATCCTCACCATTATGTCTATAATGCCCAATGTCATGAAACGTCTTTAGGACTACGAGTACGTGTTCCGAAGCATCCTACGCTACGATCTACCACCTCTCATTCGTGCGTCGATTTTTCGGCTGGTTTCACAACATCGCACAGTGTGCACGACTACTGCATTCTAGACACCTACAACCAGTGGTTGGAATCGACCTTGCATCCGCTCGCTAGGCTGTAAACATGGATCTGCTTGCTACAGTGCGGAAGGAAGGCTCGCGTGGTGGCCAGGGTGATTTCAAGTGGTCAGATGTTCAAGCATCCTCTCGTCGGGAGCACTACCTTGGGCATTCACTCATGGCACCCGTGGGTCGCTGGGCCAAAGGTCGTGATCTCAATTGGTACGCCAAAGGCACGGATGCGGATAATGACGGAGAAGACCCTGCCGAGAAAGCTGCAAGAGAACGAAAAGAGGAGATAAAGCGTATCAAGGAAGCAGAAGAAGATGCTCTTGCTCGCGCGCTGGGCTTGCCTCTAGCCCCCCGAAACAATGCTAACATGGAACCTGTAAGTAACAAACGAGAAGTTGACAAGGTCTTGAAAGAGACAACAGGGTCTGAGGACCAGGAGGTGGAAGGTGTTGGCTACGGTTCGGTTACCGGACGGAAAGAGCAGGAGGTGTTGAAGGAGAAGATCCAGGGTAATGCTGAATCTCAAGACAACGAGTTACGTTATGCACTCAAAGAATACAAACGGAGGCACCACGAAGACCACCGGCGAAGGAATAGAAGTCGCAGTAGATCTCCCGGACGGCGGGATACTGGGTCTGAACGAGAGCGTCGTCACCACAGACATCGGGATAGGTCACCTGAAAGACAGAATCGACGAAGATCTCGGTCACGGAGTCCTAACCGAAGACGAGACAGACACCACTCAGGCCGTTCAAGGTCACCCCACCGTTCACGCAAGGAGGACCGCCGACGATACTGACCATGAGTTGATCCATTTCTATTGAATACCACGGCAAAAATGCCCTGACAAGTGAAGTGAAATGAAATTCATTCATAACTCGTGTAACCAAACAGTGAAACTTCAGCAGGCTATAGCGACTGTAATACCATAGCGGCATCGTAAACATGGTTGGCATGTTCATCCGCACCATTCAATCTTGACCCACCACGGCTGTCTGCCTCACTAGTAAGGCTAGCTCGGCGAGTTCTCTTGTCCCCTGTCCTTCCACAATCGGCTGAAATGCTTGCATCAACAAATTCCTCGAGCTCCTCGCTGACCGTCTTCAGCTTCTCCTTGACACTTGCCATTCCTTCGAACCCGACAATGTGACGTGCTGGAGGGTTCTCATGACCTCCAATCGCTGTCACAGCATGAACAGACTCGACGACCAATTTCTCCGTGTGCGCACAGCTGAGCGGCGGAAACAATGTTACAGACTCATCGCGACTGAGCAGGAACGGTCCGCTCGCTCTCTCCGCCTCTGATGAGGGTGACTGTACATCGTCGCTTGGCGGGTACTCGGCTCTAATCGCAGGTAGCCGGTTCAACAACCCATCAAGAATATTCCGAAACAAAGGTGCAGGATGCCCCGCCTCAGGTGAATATTCGGGCATGGGTGGAGCAGTCATAATCTTGTTCGTCAAGATTCCAATTTCAATGCTTGCTTGCACAATAGTCAGTTTGATATTGAATGGGGCAATCTCGTAAGCGAGGCTGTCGCAAAATCCTTCCAAAGCCCACTGGCTGCTGCAGTACATAGATAGTCCGGGTGTCCCCAAGTGGCCCGTAATTCCCGTAAGCACAATGATATGCCCATGGGTTTTGCTTCGCATCTCGGGAATCACAGCTTTGATCATATTCATTGGCCCAAAGAAATTGGTCTCAAACTGGTCCCGGACCAGCGGCGTCTGAGAGCCTAATTCTTCCACTGCACCAATGATGGCCTGACTCGTGCAGCAAAACAGGATGTCCAACTTGCCGAATGTGTGAATTGCACTCGCTACAGCCGCTTGACATTGTGCTTGCGAGCGCAAGTCCAAAGCGATGACTTTCAGTCTTGCGCGCCAATCCTTCCTAGCTGGTTGTTCGGCGATTTCTGACAAAACTTCCTTGAAGCCCTTCGACTTGTAGGAGTTGTTTTCGAATGCTGCCTGGTCGATGCCGGCGATCAGGAAGTCACCGTGTACCATAATCTTCCGCAGCAGCGAGATGCCGACGGGAGTGTCGGCGGAGGAGATAATCCATACTCGCGGCGCGTTAGACACGGGAAAATTCGCATCGCCGTTCATATGGACGATAGCCACATTGATAGTTGTGCCATGCAGGAAAGGTGTAGAAATACCTAGAGGTGGAGGTAGAAAGAGAATACTAGTTCTCGGAAGGCACCAGTAAGCAGTGGAATAAATTGCCCCTTGTCTAAACCAGGACTAGTACTTTACAATGCTAACGAGTGCTTCGAACTTCACGTTTTACACAATGATAGGCCACTGATCAAGTTGCGACATTCCTGAGATATAATGTCTAGTATAGTTTAAGATACTGTTGTCATGTCAAAGAAGTTTGTTCTTGCAAATGCTGTTGAAGCAGACACAAGCCGACCAACTGTGGTGATGACAAAGCAGAAAGACTATTGGCTTAGTTCCACCAAACAAACGGTGCAAACCTTGTCATCACCACCACCACCGCTCTTGACTGCGGGCAACGTGGCATGAAATATTCATAAGATGGAGGTTTGTAATTCTTCCTATCTTCGTGTGTTTACTGTAAATAATTTACAGTGATCGATCATGTCGACAAATACTGCCGCGAACGCGCCGCCGCGCGCGGAGGAGGGTGAGAAATCCTACTTCAGCAGTATCGTTCGCAGTATCGGCATCTTCGTCCTGATGCAGGTAGTAATGCAATACGTTATACCTAGCTTCACAAAAAGTGCTACTTCCAATTCTACTCAAGGAGCAGGGACAGCAGCAGTAGCTCCATCAGCAATCGGCAATTTCGCCGACCGACCTAGTATCGAAACGGTAGCTAACTACAGCGCTATTCCACAAATGCTGGCACCAATCTGGGCAGATGATAGTGTCCTTGATATTCGAGTCCATGTCAGTCCGAAACTCCAATTACCGCCGCTTGCCTCTTTACCGGCCGAGTCGCTCGTGATCAGCGAAGATAACTTCAAGATTGGTGACTGGAAGTACAACAAGGAGATCCAGACGACCATCACTTTACCAAGCGAAGCACAGCATAACGGCTCGTTATTCGCTCACATCTTTGCTGGTCTACATGGATACGAACTTGACCCTAGCTCTAGCAGTTACGACCCAGCGAAGGCTGCCCATTATGTGAAGCAGCTCAACCACTACATTCCAAAGAAGAAGGCGAGGAAGCAGAGGAATTTGCTTGAGAAGACGGAAGAGGTTGAACTCGAGCCTGAGGAGCCTACAGGTCCACAAATCTCCTCCTATTGGCACCCTAACTTCACGCTTGCTGTGATCCCACAGACTGGTGTACAGAATTGGCAAACTCTACATCCAGGTCTGAGGAGAGACATCCTTATGGAGCCCACTGGTGCACGAGACGCGTCAGGTCAGAATGGCTGGTATTATCCCGTCTTTTTCCTGAACACCTTTTGGCAACTCAAGAGCCACATGACCGAGCTCAACGAAACCGTCAAATCTGTGCCTCTCAACATCAACTTCTACAACATGGCTAGCTGGAAATACTCTATTGTTGCCAGCATGGATGAGGGCATGCGCCAACAGTCTCAACAAGCCGCTTTCGGCCAGGCTAGTCCAACTGGTGGCGACGGCAGCGAAATGGAAAAGTTCAAGGAAATTCTTCTCGATTCAAATCCATACCTCCTTGCCACAACGTTCATTGTCAGCATTCTGCACATGATCTTTGAAGGTCTCGCCTTTAAGAACGATATCTCTCATTGGCGCAAGAAGAAAGACAATGTCGGCACCTCGTTCCGTACAATTATCGCAAATGTGTTCATGCAGACCGTCATCTTCCTCTATCTCGTCGACAATAGTGAAGGCACGAGCTGGATGATCCTTGCCGGTCAAGGCTTCGGTATCTTTGTCGAGGCCTGGAAGATCACAAAGACAGTCAATGTAGTTGTCAGGCCGCCTGCGCCGAATTCTATGCTCAGTTTCTTGCCTTACGTTGTCAAATTCGAAGACAAACACCAGCTCAGTGAGCTCGAGAAAGACACGGAAGAATACGATGCAGAAGCCTTCCGCTACCTCTTCATTGCTGCAGTACCCCTCCTCCTCGCCTATGCAATTTACAGCCTTGTATACGAAACCCATAAGTCATGGTACAGTTTCGTCATCGAAACGCTTGTTGGTTCAGTTTATGCCTACGGCTTCCTTATGATGGTACCACAGCTCTACGTCAATTACAAGCTCAAGAGTGTGGCACATATGCCTGGTAAAGCTATGACATACAAAGTGCTGAGCACATTCATCGACGACCTCTTTGCGTTCACGATTAGGATGCCACTTCTTCATCGTTTGGCGACGCTACGTGACGATGTGATTTTCTTCATTTGGTTGTACCAGAAGTGGGTGTACAAGGTTGATTTTACACGTGTCAACGAATTTGGTCAAGGGGGTGATGACGAGGATGAGCCTGTAAAGGGAGGTATGGAAAAGGAGTCGGACAAGGCGCTCGCCGGACAGGATACCAAGCAATTGAAGAGTGGTACTGCAGTCGCCAGCGCAAGTGGTGCGGCCCCGAAGGCGAGTGTGAAGAAAAGAAAGTGATCCTGGCATTTATGTAAGCTGCATTATCTCGAACCACTGATCAAGTCAGGCTACAAGTCACTACGTTCTGCGGGAACCATTGGAAGGCATTGGTTCTATGATGAGTCTATAATATATTGGAGTTCATGACCAAACTGCATGTGACTTTATGCCTCGCGTTATGTAATCCCGAAGGCTCACTCTTCTCATAACAAGGAAGGATTTCTTGCAGCAGCGTTGGTGAATAGTCTGTTTACTCTCTGAGCAAGCACGCTTGTATTGGTCATGTCATGTGTTTTTATAGTTCCACCATGCAGTAGTAGGTGTAAATGTATAAAGTGCCTATGTCGTACTAATGTAGGCATCGACCGTCCGTTGACCCATCTGAAAAGTGCTACATGCGAATCAAGTGCAACTCAACTGTTTAAACTATACTGGGTGCACGAGTACAAATAAATGCAAGTGTTACGTCGCGATTTGCAGTGATGATATTGTGTTGAATACGTGCACCGCTTTGGTCAAACCGCGTTCCAGATATCAAAGCCATCTATAAATTTGGTGCAACTCGACGTGCGACTAAAATATCTCTGATTCTCGAATGGTTTACAGACCGCATACTATCCCTTGCAGCCATCATGGATGAAGAGTCAATCCGCGACTACCTGCCTACCTCTTTCGGTGGCAGCAATGCAGACTACGATATTGAAACACAGATAGAAAAAACACGACGACCAGGTTTTGCGAAGAAGTCAGCACAGAGAGATGCCGATCCAGCGGACGACGACAACGACAATTCCTCAGACTCGGATGATTCTGAAGATGACGAGGATGAATATCCGGTATCGCACGAGCTCGTCTTCAAAACTCATGACCGAGCGGTAACGACAATCACCTTAGACACGTCCGGCGCCAGAATGATCACCGGCTCAACAGATTGTACATTAAAGTTCCATGACTTTTCGTCCATGGCGCCTAACACGATTCGAGCTTTCAAGTCTGTCGATCCAACAGCGACTAAAGGTTCAGCCAACACGGAAACACATCCGATTCACGTCGCTAGATTCAATCCCGGCGCAGGCAATCAGGTACTGGTTATCGGCGCTACTCCCCAAGCCAGGATCCTTTCGCGGGATGGCGAGACTGAATACGAGACAGTCAAAGGTGACATGTATCTACGAGATATGAACATGACCAAGGGCCATGTAAGTGAAATTACCTCAGGGACATGGCACCCTACCAACGGAGACAGATTCATCACAGCCGGCACCGACAGCACACTGAGGATATGGGATATCAATCTGCGTACAAAGCAAGCTGATATCATCGTACACAAATCAAGACAAGCCGGCTCCGCTGGCCGCAGCCGAATGACCGCCGTAGCATGGGGAAGTGCGGTCGAAGGCACCAACAGTATGCTAGTAGCCGCAGCTCTCGACGGCTCTTTACTCATGTGGGGAGGCGAAGGACCATACCACCGGCCCGCCGCGGAGATCAAAGAAGCTCACAAATCCGAAACATGGACCAGCGGCATCGACATGAGCTCCGACGGCCGTCTAGTCGTAACCCGCGGAGGCGACGACACAGTCAAAACATGGGACACACGAAAATTCAAAACTCCCATCACCACAATCGCCCACCCATCCACATCCCAGCAATACCCCTCATCAAACATCATATTCGCACCCAACTCATCAGCAATTCTAACCGGCTCACCCACCGGCGACCTGCACATCCTCAACCCGGCCACCCTCCAACCAATCCTTATAACCCCTATCACGCCCTCAAGTCCTCTGATAACAGTCCACTACAACCCTGTCCTAAACCAAATTCTCACCGGCTCCGCCAACGCCCAAACAACCATCCTCTTCAACCCACATCTCTCCACCCCCCATAAAGGCGCCCTCTCAATCCTCTCCCGCGCCCCCAAACGCAGACACATAGACGACGACGCAGCCCTAACAACATCCACATCCGACAATCCCTCAATCATTCCCGGCGACAGCACTTCCAGCATATCAAAACCACAAACCGGCCTCACAGCATCCGGCAAATCCCGTGACCCTCGTCGCCCACACATCCCAATGCAAACGCCCTTTTCCAAATCCCAGCCTGATGAGAAACATATCAAGGCATCTATTCCGTTTAGTTCGATGCGTGAGGAGGATCCACGGGAAGCACTCCTAAAGTATGCGGAGAAGGCGAGGGATGATCCGATGTTTACCAAGGCGTGGAAGAAGACGCAGCCGGAGACTATTTATGCTGATGTTAGTGGGGATGAAGAGGGCGGGGAGGAGGAGGAAGGTGGAGTAAGGAAGAAGAGGAAGGTTTGAGTGGGTGGGTCTTATTTCATCTTATCTATTCCTCTGGCTACAGTCTGTTACATCCTGCCGCTTGAGCTACGTATGTTTGAGATTTGGCTTGTTGAGGAAAGCCCCCGTGTCCATACTGGTATCGGTGTCTTGGCTGGAAGTCGTCCCTTGAACGCTGATCGAGCGATTGTACGTTCTTCTCATTTGTTTTCCAAAAGAAGCGGCGGGGATCATAGATAAATCGGGCTCCAAGCTCCTGGTCTCGTATGTTTTTGTTTTTTGTTTTTTGGGCGGGGAAACCGTGAATTGATTGTCCTGGTTTTTCAGCAACGGTCTCAAATGTCAAACAAGTTGGTCGAAATGGACAACTGTCCATAGGCATCAGCACCACTCCTACAGATCCATTCATTGTCACCCCTCATATCCCGCCCCACATCCTGCAGGTCGAGAGTTGGCTCAATAGTGTACTTCGTGGGAAAGGAGTTCCAGGCATAGCCTGCGTTGCCGACGACGAAATAGGCCATGTGCCTCCGGTGGATGGAAGCGCAGTATAGGGCCGCAGACCAACATGATTGGATTGTCCCGCCATTATTCTTCTCGGTTGATTCGCCGTAGTAGAGGTAGCTTGTGCAGTTTGCGTTTTCGTCGGACCAGGTTGATTGGGCTATGGCGCCGGAGCTGTAGTCGCGGGCTTGCAGGCGGAGTGGTGTGGCGGATGCGGTTGTTAGTAGAAGAGGGATGATGATGATGGGGAAGAAATGGTGGATTTTGGTCATGTTGTTTTGTTTGTTGAGAGATTGTCGAACATAAGGTAGTAAGTTAGTACAGGGATGGAATAGTGGAAACAAGGGAGATGGGTTTTTGATATATTATCGGTCCTAGTTTGAGATCTGATGGTGCCGGATTGACACTGGTATCTAAGTTTAGCCATCTTTGTTTTTCCCTTCAGGTGTATAGAAGGGCTTAGTAACATTGTACATCTGACAGCTTTGGTTTTGGTGGATGTACAGTATGCTGCCTGTTCCATGCAAAATGTGTGCCACATAAACATTAAAAGGAATTCTCCGAACTCTATACATCAGCGTATGGTATCTGAACTTTGGCCACTTTCACCATGTCTCAGCGTATGTGCACCAAAAGCATTGCTAACCTTTGAATCAATGTGGTGACATCGTTCAGGTTTTTTAATCAAATCAACCATACAAGGGTAAAGATCATCTTCAGTTTGGTTGTGTTAAATGCTGTCTGTAATTTCTGGACCAGCAAAGCTTTCATGATCTTGTTGCGTCGTCGAAAGCAAGTAACCAAAAGTATCTATTCGTTCCTTTGATGGCCTGGATATTGAACGTCCAGCCAAAATAGTGGGCCGCCAAGCGAGCCTTCCACCTATTGATTTCAGAGTAAGTAGGCTGACTAACCGTTGACACTGCTCCCCAGCACACCCTTTGTACTAACAATATCCCCACCACCCACCGCGCCTTCTGGTCGTCTCTCACAGGCTACTCTGCAAGCCACAGCTAAGCTCTTGAAAGCACTCTCGGCGATGTGATGGTTGTTATGTCCATAAACACACTTAACATGCAACGTCACACTAGCAGCCTGAGCAAAGCTCTCAAACCCATGCGTAATCATCTCAGTACTCAAATCACCGACTTTCTCTCTCGTGAATCCCAGATCGACGACCGAAAACGGCCGGTTCGATAAGTCGATTACAGACCAGGAGAGCGCTTCATCAAGTGGTGCATCACCACGACCGAAGCGCACTAGTGATTTGCGGTCGCCGAGACAGCGGTTGAATGCTGTGCCTAACGCCAAAAAGACGTCTTCTGTGGTGTGGTGGTCATCGATGACTAAATCGCCGTGAGCGCGGATGGCGAGGGACCACCCGGCGTGTTTGGAGAGGGCGTGGAGCATGTGGTCTAGAAAACCGATGCCTGTGTCGATTGCTATTTGTTGAGTTGGGGTGATTTGGGTGGCGTGGTGAGAGCTTGGGAGGGGGATTTTTAGATCTGGATATTTTGTTGATTTCTGGAAATGTGATTCGAAATGCTCGGAAGGCTCGAATGCTGAGAGTGGTCCGCCGTCGAGAGACATGGAGACTTGTATTTTTGTTTCGTTGGTGATTCGTGATAGTGCGCATGTGCGGCGGGACATGGCTGCGTGTGTCGGTGATGTCGAACCCATTTTGATGATTGCTGAGAAGGGATGCGAGGTAGCAGATATGTTCCTGGAGACAGATAGTGGTAGCTCTTGTCATAAAGTCGAAAATAATGCCAAGCATCGGGATTTCTGCATCTTAACTCCGACCCGCCTCACCTGCCGTATTTCGTCGGGTGAGGTGGCCGCATAACAGATCGCGACATAAGGTTATATTAGAGCTCTAAATTAACAGACACACGTCAAATACGCCCTCTTACTTCTTCAAGATCAAACTCTTTACAATGGCTTTATTTGTATGTAATTCGTATAAGGCGGTAGCCAAGAAGTGGAGATCGACCAATGTTATACAGTAAATCATCCGCTGAGGAGATCAACGAAAGCCGAGGTTCGACTTTCACATACTATGACCCCGTTAAATAATGGCAGTGGACGATCCTCCAGACCCCATACTATAGAAAAGTGGACGTCTCAGTCGACTACACTTGGCTGTCTGTATTGGTCAACATTAAGTCTAGAAGCCCTTCTCAAGTCATACAATCATCAGGACCATCACATCCACAATGCGTCTCCCGTACATTCCAACGGAGCCAGCATTCAGCAATGCGTCAGACCAGGCCTTTGTCCAACGACTCCTAAAATCCCGTGGTAAAGCAGGCCTATCATATCTTGATCGCACCCTGCTTCATTCACCGCCCCTGGCTCGGGGCTTCCTGCAGTTCTTTACAGCGGTTCGAGGGAAGACCACACTTCCAGCCGACGTCATGGAGCTTGCGATGTGTCGCGTCGCGGCTCTGAATGGCGCTGCCTACGAATGGATGCACCACGCTCCGTTGTTGAAGACGGCGGGGCTAAGTGATGAGGCAGTGGAGACTGTGCGGAGTGCGAAGGCTGGCGCACAGGGCGGCGAAGGGCAGGGTGACTTGAGTCCAAGGTTGTGGAAGGTGCTGCGGTACACGGACGCCATGACTAAACAGGTTCATGTGCCGGATGAGATCTTCGAGGCTGTCAAGGGAGAGTTGGATGAGCGGCAGGTTGTTGAGCTTAGTGAGTGCCTACCTACTGCAGCAGTTTATGGTCCAAAGTCCTCGAGCTAATAAGTGTAAACCGCAGCTCTTACAATTTGTGGCTACAATGCTGTCTCAAGATTTCTTGTCGCTATGGACGTTGCGGAGCTCAAAGATGTCGAAGTGGGCAAAGCTGAGCATAAAGACGCGGATGCGGGCAAAGTGGTCAAGGCAAAGTTGTAGGAATGGTCGACATGCTGCAGCCGGATTGTGTGCTCTCACGTTACCTTGAATTTGACGGTCCTTTACCTTAGTAAGTGTCAATCTATTGCTGTTGCTATCTGTGCCCTAAACTTTTAGGAACAGTATAAAATGCCGAATCATCGCAGGGATAAACAGTGCAGGTCATGGTGATAGTGACACCGCCGCTGGGTGAGAAAGCGAAAGTCTGAACGATAAGCAGATAGAAGGAGAGTTGGAAGCAAGTGAATTTGGTCACTTTGGAAAGATTGGACGATAAATAATCTTATGACTTAGCGAATGACTGTACCTACACACTGGAAGAAAGAAGTTCCATGAATGCAGGAAATATATCACGTATATAGTGAGCATGGCGAGATTAAGCGTCGAAGTCTGCCAGCTGAGCTTAATCTGAGCAATTCACAGGACGGAAGGATAGCCCAGCGCCATGAGGTCCACATGATGTGTGAAAATTGTGCTTCCAAGCTTAAGGAGGTGTCCTGTTATGATGAATTTGTACTTCGTAGGCTTAGTAAAGGGGAATGCAGCTTATACACTAAAAGCTACTAGAATTAACGACATGAATACTCGAACCTATCTCGTACGCATATGACCGAGCAGCTGGTGTATCTGTTGCGACTGCTTGTTCCGTTTAGAGGGTTAAAGAATATTAGGGTTGAGCCAGGGAGACAGTCGTTATATGTCCTGGCACAGGCGACGTCAGTATGGCCAGGGTACTAGTGACGGTTGTGATGTGTACACCTGTCATTGCTATGGGGTGCAATGAGAAGTAGCTGTGGAGGTTGAAGGAGTATATTATTCAAGAGATGCCCTGAGTTAGTGAGAGGATCGAGACAGTGAAGATTGCGCATGATAAAGTTCAAGACACTGAAGGCCTTTGAGCGTTTGAGACGCTTGATACAGTACTGGATATCTCACCACCGTTCTTCAAGCAGTCAAGGATAACATGAACCTCAGTCTTCACCAACGCTTGGACGCTGTATGCAAACAGCATTGATGGTAGTGCCATCAGTAGTCCTGATCGCCCGATGCATGTCGCGAGATTTGACGATGGAATTCGAGGGGTTTTCGATTGCTGCACTTTTTGTCTCAATGATAATGGTGAGCTATGCTGTTCAAGAAGGCAAGTCAAATTGGCTGGTGAGCGCCTTGCTCATCAAAGCCTACATCAACATTGGACTGGCAGCTTACTATATCCACTGATGCGAGTAGAGTATGAATCTGGCATTAGCGGATTGTCTGTCTCACAGATTCGCGGAGAGTTGGTCTCCTGCACGAGCGAGCAGTTGAGGCTGAAATCGAAAATGGATCCGAGGAAAATGTAACCTCAGGTCTCCGACCTTGGGGCTTGCACCTCCGATCATGCTAGGAGAGATAACGACTTCTTCTGGGCTTAGTGCAAGGATTTTGCCCTTGGTCAGATCGTTCATGCCTGTATCATCAGGGGCGATCGATACATCAGTTCCCACGGTAAGGCCATTTCGGACGTCCAGTTCTGTGTGTTCAGCGGCAGGTGTCGGGACCATTGGAATTTTAGTATCGAGGGGCACCTCAGCAAGTGCAGACAACACTCTATCAACTTGTGCAGTATCGCTACCATCAACACGAGTTTCAAGGAGAGGTAGACGGTTCAGATAGTTTTGCAGGTTATGAAACCATGCCCAAGCACCTGGATATCGATCCGAATTAAAGACTGCTGCGCATCCTTCGCCCTGGCCCTCCTCAGCATCGCCACCCGTCAGGTGATCAAGTCCCTCACCTCTGCTCATTTTTTCAGACCATTCAACCATATGATAGAGCGCAATGTCTGCTAGACTTGGAGTTTTGGTGCTGAATATCCACGGTAGATCTTCCGATGCCTCCCGGAACTGAGGCTCGAGCAGGGACAGTTGCAGGTCAAATTGACTGAGATGTAGTGGTATCTTCTTCTCGAGTTTATCCGGATCAAGTTTGTGACCGATCAAGCCGGCACGGTCTGTTCCAAATTTTGATCGCCATAGTGCGGTAGGCATGAATCCGCACACTGCTCGGAAGAACGGTCTATCTGTCCAATAGCTTGCAAACCCTCTCATCATAGACCGGTGGACCCTCCCGTCCGCAGAAATCGGGTAGACAGTTCCGTAGCCATCATTGCTAGAATATCGGTGTTCCAGAGCCTCAATGATGACCGAGGTGTCAACGTAAATGTCTTTGTCTATGGCCGCTACAGGGATCTTCCGATATTCCAGATTGAAGTAGTTCTTTAGGACCGGGCGTGGCATCATTGTTGGGACTGTTATGAATGTATATGGTATTTGCTTCAGGCGCAGTATATACCTTGCCTTTTGTGTGAAGGCGGAAGTATCATAACCGAAAAGCACGACCATCGGTCGCAATTTAGAAGTCATGATGTGTCAGACTTCGGTGCTACAGCCAGGTCATTGAGCTTTCGAGAGGAATATACTCCTCGGTCTCAAGAGCATTCGCTCAACTGCTTGTTTAGTTAATTTGTGCTTTTTCCACTCACATGTGTTGAAATCAGAGCAGTACTCCTCCTATTTCATGACGATTTAGCCTAAAAAATCCGGTCAGTGTAGAGTGGTGAGTTAGGCGGAATATTATTCTTTCATCAAAGAGTTCTGCTTAGCAAGCCTTGTTGCCTTGATGGGCCAATACTTTTGAGACGGAGGAGTACGGTCGAGCAGAAGTATACTCGTACTGTAGTTCTGCCTCACCGTACTCACACAGCTCCACCAGCAACTGCACCTCACTTGAACACCAACGAGATTGGAACACTAGCATTCCTGATACTTTCTCAGGAAGCTCAATGTGACAAGCACCGTAAAGATGCCTATGACCCCGACCTATCTGGCGCAAACAACGCGTACATGTAAGGCAGCAACAAAACCATTACAGCAGACAAGAAAGAGCTCACACCGGAATAGCTATGAATGCGACAGATGCGAAACGACGAGTTCTAAAATCCTACCGAGAATGGCTTCGAGCGGTATGAAATAGGCCCTACTGAGAAGGACTCTAGAAGAGAGGAAAAGGAAAAGTGAACAGTGCTGACCATGTCGTTGTGCTGTGCTATACAGGGCCCTGAAATTCAACAAATGTATTCCTTGAACATGCCAGTCTCGAAGATCCGGACGAAAGTGAGAGAAGAGTTTGAAAAGCGCAGATATGTCAATCAGTTACGGGCGATAGATGTGTTGATCATGCAGAGTCATATGGAGTTTCAGGTTCGTGAGAGGCAATCACAAGATCTTTGGGCAATACAACTTGAAATGAGAGACTGACAAGTGGGTGTGTGTGTGTAGGAAACGATGAATTTCTGGAAGCAGATCACGCATGTCATGAAGTTCTTCAGATCGGAGGAGGATCCAAAGGCCAAGTTACCGCAAAACTTCATATCGGGATTTCTGGAGGTAAGACACAACAAAGTATTCTATGGTACTGCTGTTGACTGTACTGATATTGTGCAGGGACGAAACTGATTTCCTCTGCTTGCACCTTTCCGGCTAGTATTGTACATACTCGAAAACAATCAAAGAACCATGAACAACGTCCCTACCCTGCTTACGCCGTCGCTATGCAAAACGCTTCAAACCCGTTAGCCCTCCATCCATACTCCGTAACCAGTCGCAAGGTCACAAAACCCCCTAACTCTGAGTCTCAAGCTTTCCTCCCCTCAAACTCATCCCTAGCCACCGTAAACTTCTCCGTCACAACATCACAAGCCTCAATCATATCCTCCAACCCCTTCCTCAAAGCCTCAAAAGCCGTGGTTCCCGTATCCTCTACTCACAAAAAGTCAAGTCAGCACAAACATTCCTATACCCATAAAACCCCTACCAATCCATCATCTTCTCTTTGTGAAACCTCCTTGCTTCTCAATTTTTTTGAAGGAAAAAAAAGAAACCAACTCACCCCAGGTCTGAATCCGAATATTCATCTTCGTCTCACTCGGATGCGGAATCGTATACCCACAAAACTCGACATCAGCGTTCTTGCTCACGAAGTATCGTAACGCATTGCCTAGTGTGTGATCTTCCTTTTCGATCTGGAAGGAGACTGCGTGTGTTGTTGCGCCGCGTAACTATATTTCCATTCGTTTAGTCAGTCACGTCGATCAGTCAGTCCGCAACAAACTAGAACTCCCATCAATGTATGTATGCATGTTTGCAAAGTCCATATCATATCATCCTCCACCTACAGTATGTAGGTAGAAACCACTCACTCAACCACTGAGTAAAGGAGAGGAAATACTTACAACGACGATCTTCGGCATCCCACCCAGTAAAATATCCTCCTCATCACCCGGTTGCATGCCCTGACCTTCACTCTCATCCTCATGTTCAGAATTGTGGTTATTGTTATCGGCCATACTAGCGTCGTTATCGTCTTTTGACATTTCTCCCCACAACGCTGCTTCAACCTTTTTTCTTTCTTTCGTTGTAAAAGCGTATAGTGGTTTATTGTAGCGGGTCTCTGGTTTGATTTTGTTGAGCTTAGAATGCAAGGCGGTAGGACGAGTGAGTGAGTGAGTGAGTGAGTGAGTGAATGTCTTGTGGTTAAGAGGAAAAAATATTGAAGATTACATAAGGCATCTATGGGGATGGAGATGATATTTTGTTTGGAATAAGTGCTTTAGGCAGGTCACGGGATGACGCTAAGGAGATACTATACATATTGTGCATGCACGGTACTTGATTGCATGTACATATACATTTTATATATACTGTATGTTTGGGCTTGCGGCACTAGCGACCTCTTGATTGTTGTAGGAGGACGTTTAGGTGAAAGCACATTCATGAAACAGGCTGTGCTGGTGTGAGATTAATCAATGGGTGCATTGAGTCAAGCCTAGAGCAGGAATCAGAGATGATTGCTGTTGGATCAGATTTCCAAGGAGAAGAAAAAATGACATTTGGTTACTTTCACGCTATAGATCAAATTTCTGGACGTGTTCTACTAAAAAACTGCCTTGTTACCTCCTTCCAGCACCAGGCTGAAGACTTGTAGGCACGCCAACATCTACGTTCTCCATCTGATTGTCTCGAGATGGGTCGTTACTTATATTGTACATTCCACCCTGAGCATGTGTGTTCTGCATGGGAGCACGGTTTGCTGTAGATAGCGGTGTTTGGTTGTGTTGCAACGCCTCAACGTCCTGCCTTGTCACGAATGGTAGATTCTGGTTGCGGCCCGGATACGGGTCATATGTTTGTGAAGTAGGGAATATTACTGGTTGTTGTGACTGAATTGTTGCTGGGCGGTACGATGAATTCGAAGAAGGATATGATTGTGCCTCGTAGTGTTTCGTGTCATAAGGGTTCAATTGAGCTTGGGTGAAGCCATCGTCGCGACTGGCTTCGTGTCGTCGCAATTTTTGGTCTTGAAATTGTTCTTTTTCAACTTCCGTCCATGAGGGAGGTGTATTGCCATTACTATCAGTATCGTGCGTGGAGAATGGTCCGAGCTTTGCTTGAGGAGACTGATTGGTGGGATTGCCCTGAGCTGAAGTGAGAAGACTAGACCCTTCCTCCATAGTGTTAACCTTCTGAAGCCTCGACCCTGGTCCAGCTGCGCCGTGGGCTGTGTTAACATCGAGATCAGTCATTTTGTGTGCGTCCAAGACACCTGCATAACTAGGATCTTCCAGTCGATGTTTTCGATCCCGAAACAGCCACTTGAACGAGCGTCCGACAGATCTGAGAATATCGATTGGATTGAAGCAGTCCAAGGCAGCTTTGATACCAAGAAAACCACCTTGGTAAGATGTCGGGTTATCTGCCTTGTCCGCTTCACCAAAAATTCGTCGATTTTCTGCTGAATTGATGACATAGGGTTTGTATGGAAAGGCCCAGATATGGAAGACAGCAAAGAAAGCCATCTCTATGCACAGAAGCAATGCAGGTATGCCCACCCTGATATCTGGGCTTTGGATTCTGTTACTGACCTTGATTGCTCCTGAGCTGGTGAGGAATGAAATTAAGATCGTCTGCCAGAAACTCAAGAAAATGACTAGTTTGATGGCCGCTACCTTCAGAAGTGGTCTGTGCCTGGCAACGTCGTCTTTGATCTGCACATAGTATTGAATGATACAATACATGGCTATACTCACAGCAACACCCTCAATGACCATAACCCAAACATGCGCAAAAGCTGGGTTCAGTGACTCAAGACAATATCGACTCCAATGCTGTGAGACTACAGCGGTAATTGTCATAGCTACTTCGGTGAAGCAGTACTGGAAAACGCCGACGAAGATGACGTTGAACCAGGTCAATCCGCTGCGTGGTGTCCTCAACCAGCCTTTTTCTCCTCCCGTACACTTTTGGAAGTATTTCATAGGCCATACCCAACGCTTAGGTTTGATTGTTCTGAAATATTGTTTTTGATGATGTAGATCTTCGGCAATATAGGCAGACATCAGACTGAAGAAAGAGGCAATTGCGAACGCCTCGTAGCAGTCCCGGAGGACTTCATAGTACACGCTGTGAATGTAGAACCAGATGGAGAGGAAAGATACAAGTGCGTAAATCGGGACCATGAAAAGGATTCGGATGATATGTCGTTGTTGTCTAGGTCGAGAGTAGTGTGTCGCATGCAGGAACATCAGCACAAACGATACTATAATTGCGACCAGGCCGAATGCTGCTGATACAGCGAGTGCGAGGTCGTGAAAGGTATAGCGATGGCTCGTGAAGAGTGATGTTTCCGTGATCGTCTGGGTTTCCACCGACGAGTTGCATTGCGGCCAGCCCATGTTGACAACGTGTTGTATAGAGTTCTTTATAGTCGTCGTGAGCGCATCGCTTTCGCCGCAGATCAATAGGAAAAGGGTTCGACAGACTAAGGACGCAGTCAGGGGGTATGCGATATGTGTCAGTAATGAGGTCCAAGAAGATGCTCCTTTGACAGAGTTCAGCTGAAGAAGCGCGCAGCCACCACAGAGACGAGAAGTACAGAACGGTACTGAGGATGGGTTTGGATGATGGCAGATCTCTTGCAGTACTAGTTAGACAGGCGAGACGCGAAGGTTGAAGCTAACATGATTCAGACAGTGGCACGTTTGCGCCAACAACTTGAAAGGAGCCAGCACCAATCAATAAATGCACAGGCGTGGCTGTGATCAGTGCTACTTTTACTGTAGGGGATTGGTGTAGCAGATCCTAGTGACATGAGCCTGGACCCATCATTCCCTTGAAATGCTTTCCCGCCAACTTTTTCGGACTATCCAACCTTCTTCACACGCAAGCATCAATTGAAACGGGAACTTGTTCCAACGTATATCATTCTATAAAAGCAGAAACTTGGTTGGTACCTCCTGGAAGACTCTTCTGTGGACTTGGAAGTAGTGCACGTCACAGTTTTGGCATGAATCAGGTTGAAATGGTCAAATCTAATCTCCATCAAGCTGTGACGCCTCGCAGCTTGGCATGCTTGTCGTCAGCTTTCTAGCGTGCTTGGCGGTAGTGGAAGGTGATCCTATTCGTACTGTATTACAGTACAAGCATTACTCGGAAATTGTGGCTATGTACCTAGGTAAACAACTTCCAGATGGCAGAGATCCGAGGTTTGATCTTCAAGGCCACCAGACCATGATCCTACGACGTCCAAATATATATTAGACGGAGCTTGGTGCGTAACATTTCGCGACGTTGTGGGTTTGCATAGCCGCTCAAATGGCCTTGACGAACAATGCTCAGGATGGATGAGATGGCTTCCTCAACTCACATGATTGAGCTTGGCCTGTCAGCATTCCCCAAAGTTCGTCCACGAATCTGATCTTGCAACGATCAAAAACTCAAATATCCCACTTGTGAAGCTGTATCAACAGAACGCCGCAATATTGCACCTGTTTTCATCTCCTGCCTCCGCCTCGATAAGAATCTCCCCTATAGGATCTTCCTACAGCGCCTCGACCTCTATAGCCACCCCTACCTCTTCCGCTGAAGCCAGTCAACCTCTCCTGCCCTTTCCTGCCATGCCCAAATTCTGGGCCATTATCCACCCACATCTCTCGTCCACGGTCTTTCTCGAACGTATACCTCTTCATACCAGGATCACCTGTAGTGCCTCTGTCAGAATAAAGGTCTCTAATCATTTCAAATCTTTCATCAACAACCTCTTGCGGCTGTAACTTGAAGTAAAGCTTCGGCTTGGTCGTCGTAGATGAGAATAGGTCGTCCAGAGCTCTGAAGCCAGTGCCCTGATCCGACCGTTGTGTAGACTGTGCCGGACCAAATGGGGACTGTTGTCGATGGCGATCACTTGAACGAGATTCCGGAACTAAGGCTGCCCGGTCTGGATGCACATCTGATGCAACCATTGTAGGGTTTGAGGAGCTCGCAGTGTACGAGGCTTGTCGTTGTGAGGCATGTGCTCTGTTGTTGATTGTTGCGCCGATACCAGGTCGCAGCGTGTGCAAGCTGGAAGGGTCTATCTCCTGGAACGTAGCTTGTACTCCATCATTTGTCTCATCATAGACCACGTCAAATCTGTTGACACTATTCCTACCTAGCGTTCGACTGCCGGCACCTGTTTCTTGCTCAACCCATTCTTCAACCTTGTCTTCCGGAACGAAGTCGATCCAGAGAGGCTCCCGCTGAGGTTCATTTGGGAATCGCGTGTCGTGCATCGCGATTCGCACTCGTGAGGCTGCTGAGATGGTCGTGAACGTGACGAAGGCATGCGAGCGAATGTTGTTAACGTGCCAAAATTTGATAGGATCTTCACCCGCACGAATAGAAGAGCTGCCCTGGGCAATGGCTAGGACATGAGAACGTAGGTTCTGAACATTGAGTGGTCGCTTGAAGTTTCTCATGTAAAGCGAGCGCGTCGCGGCATGTAACGCTGGTGCTAATGTGCTGTCTTCGTCCACAGATGGTGAGCCAGAGGTTCTGCGAGTATCAACAATTGCTTCTTCCCTGTGATTCCCCTGCGTCTCATCTCGCAGAGATAGTGATGCATGTGTTCCATCTGGCAGCCTCTTGTCCATGGAAGTCATTGCGATGCTCTTGTTGATCACATTATCATCTTTGGCCTCGTAACTCGGGGACTGTCCGCCTTGCTTCGTGATGAAAGATTCTCCATCCATGGCTCTCGCTTTCTTGCGGATCTCTTCTGCATCTGGTGGAGGTGTTACACTTCGTCTCTTACGCTTGCGGGACTCCTCGTTCTGATCAAATTCGCGGACCTGTCGTTCGTTGTTGTTGTTGTGGTCAACAATATCTTCGAACCCGTTGCTCGTTTCAATTTGCGCATACTTCGACTCTGCCTCTGCATTGTCCATACCCGCATCCCCCATTTGTTCCTCTGGCTTCGGGTCAGTATTGGCAGATGCGGGCTGTTCAGATTGAGGTATTGACACGTCCTCCTTCCCGAGCTCTCCGACCTTTTGCGTAGTTTCTGCACCATGCTCATTCGCTTCTTTGTTAGTAATGGAAACAGCTTCCCTATCTTCAACCTTCGCAGCGGCAGGTGAGTCGTGGGAGAGATTTTTATCGGATTCAGTGAACGCTAGTGCTTCAGCGTCCTCGTTGGACGTCTCCTGGTGGCCGTTGCTCTGCTCGTTGGCTTGTGTCTCTGGTGATTTTAACGAGCTCCGGCCGTCTTCTACTTCTTCGGACGTGTTGTTTGTCTTATGTTTCTCGCTTCCATCTTCTTCGTCTTCTGCAACCACTTCAGCCGAGTCCTGTTCTTGTGAATCGACTTCGTACTCAACAAGCTTGTCAACGAATTGACGCTTCAGCTTCAAGCCAGTGATAGAGATCTGTCGAGCTTTGCATTCCTCCTTTAGGTCTTGGACCTTGAATCCTTCCCATCTAGTCATCTGACAAGCTGCTGTCGCGAAGATTGGGAATTTGGCTTAACGAGAACTATCTTTTTGTAATACAAAGACGACTACCTAGGTATGCATGGACAAGGACAGCACAACAACGGTTAACACGATAGTGTACATAACCCTTGGGACAGTTGAAGAAACAAAAGCAACACGCGATCACAAAGGGTGCAATGACGTCGTTACTAGCACTAGTTCGTGGGACAAACACAATTACAGTACACTAGGTATGGATGCAAACAAATTTCCTCTAACAGATAAAGTCACAAGTCCCAGGCAGTTTGAGTCAACACGACTAACATAGATGGAGGTTTATGTTTTAGAAGGCATATGGGCACTCTGTCGGCTCAACGCCAGTAGTGCAGGTCAACTTGTGTCAATATCAATAGTGTTATTGTCACTACTAGTTTGTAGATTTGTCGCAGCCAATTCTCCCCAGCAGCTCTTTCCTGTCCAAAACATTGATACCTGAAGAATGGCCATTACCATCCCTCCGCCTGGAGGACTTCCGAGCAAGATTTTGGCTCGGAGAGGCTTTCACGAGGGTAGGGTCCCTGGACAGACCATCCTTCTCGACCAGAGCTTTGGGCTCTACACAAGTATGTATACTGTTCAGAGCTTTGCCCCTTTTGTCTTCGGAGTCGATCACCTCGTCTTCTTCCACGTCTTCCTCGTCAGAGCGGTCGTCATCTGCACCTTTTCCAGAAAGCACCTTGTAAGCGACTTTGACAATCAATGTGAACCACATCAGCATGATCACCTGCAACGCGAGAAGCATGCCCAAGAAGGTCCATTTGATGTTATCGTTCCAACAGACTAATCCGACCGGATCTCTAAATGGCCATGTAAGATGTTCCCAATCGCTGGGAATCGGTAGAGGTCCTTGCAGGCTTTGTGTGCTTCCACTGTAGCAGCCATACTGGATTTCTTCAGGTATATGTGCATAGATTGACCAGCAAACCCACAAGTAGAGAATGTGTCGAGTGATGAACCAAGACACTATGAAAACCCCGAACATGATGTCGCAGGGAAGCTGGAATCGGAGGTATTTGAGGAGCTTGGCCACTGGCAAAACAATATCCACAAAATCCATCAGTGCGAGGATGAGGTTTCCAACCTTGCTTTGATGATATCCATACGATAGGAATATGAGCGCGCACGTGACAATATGATGAGTGAACATCTGCCAGTGGTCTTTTCGGCGTTCTTCAATATTAACGACAGCAATTTGCTGAAGCCAAAACGCAAACTGCACCAGGTAGTACCATTTTGCTAGCCCGTTCATTTCTCGTATGGGCCAGTGGCGCCACAACGCTCGCAAATCTAGCCAATAGTCCGAATGGTACATGATGTACATGCCCGTGCTCCAGAACATGGAATAGTATAGCAATATCCAT
>Ga0181469_100122_pt1 | contig 23867 bp, 16 predicted proteins | sample InSIn2SAF170_2_FD_119081 | JGI IMG/M metagenome (GOLD analysis project Ga0181469, IMG submission 119081) | Clean room microbial communities from NASA Spacecraft Assembly Facility at Jet Propulsion Laboratory, Pasadena, California, USA -... ... | reverse complement strand
GGTGGTGTGGATGGTTCGGGCAGTCATGATCATGCTCGTGTTCATCCTCCTCCTGATATGAATCATGCTCGTGTTCATAATCTTGATCGTGGGTCAACAACACATCTCCCCGAAATGGACTTCCGTTCTCACCATAGTGACTATAGGCTGGCAAGCTTGCCGAGGGAGGATTGGGGGGATAGCTGATCGTACCTGCAGCTTCTGCAGACAGGCGTGATCTTATCGTGCGCTTCGGTAAAGGCCGTATAAATCGTTCAGGATAGTAAGGACTGATTTCATCAGGAGATGACAGGTATGATGAACCTGTTGTCGTTTGTCAACGCGTGCATCCAACATCTTTCGGAACAGTTTCACTGTACCCATCTCGTTCCTGCTCAGTTTTACCGCTTCTTCGACGTTTGTGTCTTCATGCCTCGAGTCACTCGAGGACAAATGATCTGGTGGACAGATCGGAGACTAATTTCAGTTCGTTCCTACTAAAGTGTATCAGTTTACACAGTCCGGTAGCATTTGATGCGGGTAGATCTGCGGCACAAAACAATAGATAGATAAACATGAGTTGCTCATGATATTGCCATATCTTGCATCAACGAGACAGGGCTTTGTTGGATGGAGCCCGACGATACTTACCTAAAACCGACCCTGGTATCAAGCCAATGTCGTAATGGAATCTAGAAGCACAGGATTGTTTCTGATAAACAAGCTGCATGCACAGTATAATGCACAGTGAAAGCAAAAGGCTTCGAGGGACACTTCGATGATGGGTGCAGATGGACAGATCGAAGTCAAATTGCCCTGTACGAAGAGATTGGTCAGTCAATGCCAAGGCGGCGGGAAGTGCCACCTTCAAGATGGGAAACACTCCTTTTACCATAGACCATGGACCTCCTCCCCAAACCATTATGTTCCAGAGTGTACGGGTTGCCATCTCATGTCCAGGCAGATTCAAGGACTACAACTGAGTTCTCAGTAGTAGTGGTCAACTTGAATAAGGGTACTTGTGTTCCGTTTGTCATATTCTGTAGTCGTCGAATATAATGATCGTGCCGAGGATGGTCATTTTTATTCAAAAATCAAGATACCCGATGTCACGGTTCTGCCACAGGAGTCGACAGAATTACCAAGTACAGTGTTGTCAAGATGGGATATAAGTTAACTTGTGTGTGTTTATACCTAAGTATGATGCAGTGGTTTCACGCCATCGAAACTGAACCGCCTGATAGCACTCTTTACATTAATAATATATGGACACACAGCCGTAGACGCCATCCTCATATTAACTCGTCGAGGGATATCAAGCTCTGACAATGCCACGACCCGACTCTATATCACTTCTTCCGACTTCTAGTCGTTCGAGTAGTCTCGACTTGTCTTGAAGTCGCGTTCGGCTTCGACGCTGCCTTGTCTGAGGCTACCCTTTTAGCTCGACTACTTGCTGTTGACGCTGTGGCAGACAGGTCTATAGATGCCTTTCGCTTGCGGCCAGATGCGCGCTGGAGTTCGTCCGGCTCAATTTCGTGCTGACTTTGTTCCACGATAGCTTGTGAGGAAGATTTTTTCGGTCGGCCCCTGCCTCGTCTCGTTGGCTGTGACTCTGTAGTATTTTCCGTCTCGGTGGCTGTTTCCGAAACTTCCGAGGGAAGCGAAGCATCTGGTGTCGGTAGAACATGCTCATTGTTTATGCCCACATCAGTGTCAAATTTTCGCTTTTTCTGAGCTGGCTGGCCCTCACCTTCACTCTTGGCGGCCGTCTGCGAATTATTAGATGCCATCGAAACCTCAATTTCTGAACTACAAGCCTTGCCTGCAAGAAGGGATGAGGCCTCTTCGTCACCGTCCAGCATACCCTCTGCCTCAATGGCGACCTCGTCTGCATCGTCGACCACATCTTCAGCAACTTCCTGACCGTCTTCGTCCATGGATACATTTTGTTGAGCGCTAATACTCTTCTCCGTTCTCAGACCCATATCTGCAAGACTCAAGTCATTCGCCCAAGATTCATCCTTCTTGCGACGTCCTTTTCCGAAGCCCTGCTGCGTGTTATATGCGGACTGCATGATGGTGTCATTGAGGCGCAAGGCCACTGGTTGGTCCGAACCTCTGCTGTAATCCTGCTCCAGCTCCGGGCTATTAGCTTTCCACACAGTACCCTTTATGGTCGCCTGAAGCGACTGCATCTCTTTTGAATTTAGTGGTCTGTCTCTTGCTTCTGATAATTTTCGTTTGCGTCCACGTTTAGCAGGTTTTTTCACCCCATCGCGATTGACTTGTGCTGAAGCCCCGTTTTCGGTAGATTTGTTCAGCAACTTCGGGTCGTCGTCCCAGTAGTCATCAGTCCAGTACTCGTAGTCCGAGAAATAATTGCGTAGTTCGTCTACATGACTTTCGTGCCAGATTGGGGAATACGTCGCTCGCTCAGCGAGATCGTCAGCAAGTTCAGGAGTTGGGTCGGCGTTGTCAAGGAGATCAAAGTAGTCATCATCACCAGAGTCGTAATAATTCCCGTCGTCCGACATGTGAACGACCTTTCTGTACGCGTGTGTGGCCGTCGTCCACGTTAGAGGTTATTCTTGCAAGGTGGAAGGCTGGTAAAAGCGTCTATGTTCTCATCATCGAGAAGTGAGTTTGGCAAAGAAGCAGTATGAACGTGTATTGAGTTCTCAGGTAAGTGTAGCAGACATGGCTTCAGTAGGGACTGGTTGCGTTTTATGCGGCGCGTGTAACACAACACCAGGCTGGCTGCGGCAGTATTTCGCGAGCCTCGATGGTACAGCTAATAAGCCAATATGCCAACAGGTGCTTGCTTTACTTCGATGGTCCGCGCATGAAAGAGCCTTTGTAGAGGGTGTTTTAATTGCACGTGTTACGAGAGCCGCGTGCAAGTTTATGTTGACATTGATGGAGGACAGAAATCGAGATTGACGTCGTGGCCCGCCCGTCTGGATTGCATTACTACTGCAGGCGACAGGCCACCTTAAACAAGAGAAGTGGCTTCTCCATTGTGCATCATCTTTTCACTTCCCACCACTGCATATCCGTACACTTGAATGAGATGCTCTAGGCTCACGATGTCAATATGGCATGTTGAATCCACCGCTACCAACGACTTGCCCCGTCTTTGTACATTGCTTTTTGAAAGTAAGAAAAGAAGACTTTCTTATTCTGCAGTCTGTAGACGCCAAATGTGCAAACCCGCTGAAACTCATACCGAGGTGTCGATATCACGCTAGTGTACAGACCGTGCACAACCGCGGGAAAGCGAAGGGTATAGCAGGAGCACTACTGTAAAGGTACTTATCCAACACAGTATTGCTTCAATACTGAGTCCAGTTTATACTACTGTACTTGCTGCAAGAACCACATCGTTCTGGTAACGTGCTCCTCTGGGTACTTGATGGTCCCCGCAGAACTTCAACAATGCTTGTTCGACATGGTACACGACAATCACGCGCAACAGCCTACAAATTACTGAGGCAGCGCTATAACAGCACCACCGCTACAGGGGAGCAGAACATAAGGCCACTGGAGTCTATATTGATCGCAAACAGAGGTGAAATTGCCATTCGTGTCAACAGAACAGCAGCAAAACATGGCATAAGGACAACGACATTATATACCGATCCAGATGCAGCAGCACAGCACGCTCACTCCTCACCGAGGTCCTTCAATCTCGGGCCAACAGCAGCTTACCTGGACCAGACAAAGATATTAGACCTCGCAAAGGCTCATGGTTGCCAAGCTATACATCCGGGCTATGGATTTCTCTCCGAGAATGCAGACTTTGCTCGCCGATGTGCTGAAGCAGGCATCACTTTCATCGGACCGCCTCCACGGGCTATGGAGGATATGGGCGACAAGGCCCGCAGTAAAGAAATCATGAATGCTGCAGGTGTTCCATGTGTTCCCGGTTATCATGGCTCAGATCAATCGCCTGACACACTTGCTGCTGAAGCGGAGAAGATAGGCTATCCGGTTCTAATCAAAGCCGTGAAAGGTGGCGGCGGCAAGGGCATGAGAATCGTCCAGAACGCGAACGAATTCCAGGATAAGCTGAGTAGCGCACGCACTGAGGCAAAAAACTCATTTGGCAATGACGACGTTCTGGTTGAGAAATACATCACGACTCCGCGACATATCGAAGTACAAATCTTTGCCGACCAGTATGGCAACTCCTTGGCGCTTGGAGAGCGTGATTGCTCAATTCAAAGACGACATCAAAAGGTCCTGGAGGAGTCTCCCGCACCCGAGTTAGACGACAGTATTAGAAAGGACTTATGGGGCAAAGCTCGTGCAGCAGCCGAGGCTGTGGGCTATGAAGGCGCTGGCACTGTTGAATTCATCTTTGACAATGACACTGGAAAGTTCTATTTCATGGAGATGAACACGAGATTACAGGTTGAACATCCAGTTACCGAAATGGTTACAGGCCTAGATCTTGTTCAGTGGCAGATCATGGTAGCCGAAGGCCGGCGACTGCCGCTGACTCAGGACCAGGTCGAAGAACAAATGAAGCTTAGAGGCCATGCAATCGAGGCTCGAATATATGCTGAGAATCCCGACAAAGGCTTTATTCCAGACTCTGGCAAGCTCTTACATGTCCGACTTCCTCCTGCCACTGAGGATGTCCGGATTGATACTGGCTTTGTCGAGGGCGATACAGTTTCCAGTCACTACGATCCTATGATTGCCAAATTGATTGTGAGAGGAGAAAATCGTGAGGATGCCGTCCGCAAACTTGCCGTGGCACTGGAGCAGTATGAAGTGGCTGGTCCCGTCACCAACATCGATTTCCTCAGACGGTGCTGTGTCTCCAAGGACTTTGCGGCAGGGAGGGTCGAGACTGGCTATATTCCGAAACATCACGACGAGTTGTTTCCCACGCGCACACCCACGCCAGAAGTACTGGTAGAGGCAGCAGTAGCCTCCTTCATCCACGCATCCAGAGCTGGGACTGGGGGGCAAGCCTCTACATCAACCAAGACAGACGAGGTTTCATGGTTAGCGCCACAGCGTAGCCTCCAACAAAGAACCTTCCACTTCCGGTCAGATGATGATGAGCCACAGCCAGGCACGTCGCCTGCAATTTATGCAGTCCAACTTCAACAAATATCACCAGGAAGATATCATGCCTCGTTCCAAGGTTCAACGTACGAGATCACATCAGCTTATGAAGCTGCTTCGAAAACATTAACAACTTATTTCCCTCATACCCGTCATACGAGCCGGGTTGTCATAACTGATACAATCGAGTCAGGGACATCTAGTATAGCACAGATACATTTGTTCACATCACAAGGGTCATATCGGCTGCAATCGTCCACTCCAGAATGGCTCGCGAAGGCATTAGGTACAACTGAAAAGGCTAATTCACTGGTGTCGCCCATGCCCTGCAAGATTTTGCGTGTTGATGTTAAGCCTGGGGACAAGGTGAAGAAAGACCAGACCCTACTTGTGATAGAAAGCATGAAGATGGAAACAGTGATACGAAGTCCTGGAGAAGGTCTGGTGGTGAAGCGTGTTGTGCATGGGGCAGGGGAAGTCGTGGGGACAGGAGTTGCACTCGTCGAGTTCGAGGAAGTCGAATGAAACAGTGTTTCATGAATCAAAATGCTAGCATTTCACGCTGTCTATATGTCATCAAGACTGTTGGAATATCTCTTTAGAGGGGTTCTCTGTAGTGGCAATGTGTGAGTACTGTGGTATCTGGTGGAGCATGGATCACCAAATGAATACAGTACACTTTGGTAATGCCCAGGCTTCCCAGATCTTGTGGAGGCAAGCTGCGGTCTGTAGTTGGCCCGTGGTAATAATGGCGACGGAGCTAAATGACCCCGACGTTCCAGCTCAGCTAGCGCCTAGAGGGAGGTTTAGCATGCTTTGTCAACCATGACTTGCAATAGTCCGAGCACTCGCAAGCCTGACAGCTGAATACTGAGCAGTTCAAATCCGAACTCTTAAAATTACTGTCGCATACTGCCACCACAGCTCTGACGACGAGAACACCTTTCGACATCCAAAGTCCTCTGGCAGAAGTTGAGGCAGACGTCCCCTCACATCACCTTCACGAAACTGCGTGTTCGTCTGCGCCCGCAACCCAACCAACCTCGAACAGTCCCCGGCCACAATCTGCGCTCGTAATCGCGTGCCCAACTCTCCATACATTGAGACAACCAATGCACAATTGATGCTACTGTCGTTCGATCAACCCTGCTGAGCGTATCGCTGGACCTCCCTCACATAACCATGCGAGCAGAGTCGCTCATAGGCGGCTACTCACTTTCGCTGCTCCTGACCTCAAGATTATCGCTGTGTTAGATGCGCTTCAAGCAATATGTCGAATTACCCGGATGGTCAGCCTTACTATCCCTCGAACACCTACGGAGGTCAATATCGGAACTCGTCCTACACGATTTCAAACAATGGCCAGCAAGGCCCCAATCGCAGATCCAGCTTTGATACTGGTGATGATACCTCCATGTTTGATCAGAGCCAACACCCGTCGCAAACATCACAGTATTACAACTATGGACAATCGCAGCAGTCGCAAGCGCAGCCCTACAGAGCTCCTTCCAACAGTGCTCAGTCAAACCTGCCATATCGAACCCCGTCGCAGCAACAACTAGGAGGATATCAGCATCATACCCAACCCAGCGCAGCCAGTCATGCTTCTTACAATCCTGCACAATACTCGACTCAGGCTTCATACAATGCCCAGCCCTATGGTAATCAGAGTGGGGCATATACCGCAGGAGGATATCAAGCAGGCTATCAGCCGTATGTCCCGGCAGCTTACTCGGATCAGCAGGTAAATCGCACTGCTTCCACGTACAATTACCATGCTTCTGGCCCACAACATGGCTACGATGTTGCTGCTGCTACTTCACAGAGGCCACATCTTCCAAATTCACCAGCCCAGTCCTATCCCTCAGATGCATTTCGTGGACACTCTGGGTATGTGTCCATGCCCTCACCTCCAGCGCCCGCACCCCCACCACATCAGGAAACTACCCGCCCACACTCTCATTCCTATAGTGGCGGCCACGATATATATGGGACTCAGTACGGCTATAGTGACCATCCCTCGAATCGTACGTCCGATGTCAACAGAAATCACTCTTCAGCCAGCCGTACGAGCAATGTGTCTTATCAGTACGCTAACCAATCCCAACTCACATCCGGTGAACTACCTAATCAGAACCCGGCGCATCACTCTGCACATACAGGAACAACCTTTGAACGACATCCACAGGGACGGACCTTGCCTGGCCTACCGTCGGAGTCAGAGTCAGACAACGACCATTATGGTCCATCTGCAACCGCCGCCACAGGTTACGAGGACCTAATGCATACCTTGGATGCTGCAATAGGCACTTCGTCACAACCGAGAACTTCTCACAATATCAACATTCAGAATGACCCTTTATTCACGCCAGCCTCGCCTCACTTAGCGCTATCTCCTGACGAGCGACCTACTCATAATGGCATCATGTCCACTGGAGAAACAAACATCAATTATCCGGCGTTTGCGAATGACAGCGACGCCGAGGCAGCAGCAGGCCTTGCGGCTATGCAAGCCGCAGACGAACAAGAAGCGGCAGAAGAAGCACGACGACATAGCAGTCACGTTCAATCTGTAAGTACGGATCCCCGCTCTTCAGATCTCGAGCGAAGCGACGATAGTGACTATGCGGGTTACGGCGATCTGAGCCTGGCTGGAGGAGGGTACGCTGCAACCATGCACTATGGCGATGAACCGTTTATGTCTGCTACAGGCGGAATGTATGGCCAAAATGACCGACTCAACCCCCGGATGACCTCGATGAGAAGCTCGGGTGTTTCAAGTGATGGCCGTATGTCCCAGGTAAGCGGCTACAGCTTGGATACCACACAACCGTTTCCTACGCTTCCACCAGAAATGGCCCGTGTTGATGCAGGTGGAACAGGAGGTTTGACAGAGCCAAGCTCTCACCCGAGGCGACTGAGCTACGAGGATGGCGACGAGGTTCGTCTCGACGCTGAGTCAGACATTGGAGAGCAGGACGCGATCCCAGATTTATTTTTCCATCCTGGCATGAGTCCAAACAGGCCTCTCCCGCCACCCCCATCGGCGTCAGACTCGGTACTGAGAAGCTCTCAACGTTTGTCCATACAAGCGCTGAACGTGCAGAGTAGATATTCTTCTTACGACCAGTTACCACGGCTGTATCCAACTGCACCAGATGCATACCATCATGACTCTCTGAGTCCCTCCATGGTTCCACGTTCGACGTCTCTAGCAAGCAACCGCAGCCAACCTCGAACCGAACAACCCATGCGCTCGAAGACTGATGCTGATAAAGCACGTCTCTTAAAGCAAAAACAAGGTGCGGGATTCTTGCACGATGGGTACGAGTCAATTACCCCGAAAACGGATCTGGGGACGCCGTTAGACCTGCCGACAATCCCAAAGAAGAAGCTGGATCCTGGCAAGATATCCGCAGAGGTCTTCAAGAAGTGCTCAGAGCCATGGGCGATGAGCTCGGTCTTTGCTTGGATCAAATCTTTGACTGATGAGGAAACTGATCTCAAGGAAAGTACCCTCAATGATGCCATCACGGCATTGTTCTTACACAAAGTTCCTACAATGAGTACGATAGATGCTGAGTCACTTGGCCAACAATTCGTCGAGGACATGTACAGTAATAAAGTGCTGGTCAAAGACGAGGAATGGGTGAAATATGCTCCTGGATTCATGTCAGGTGTGATGTATCAACTTACTGGTCTTGGTTGTTATTCCCTAAGGCTTCATGTGCCTCCCGAGGTTGCAACGGCAAGATGCTATTCGTTCCACTGCATGCGCACTGTGAAGAAGGCCGAACTAAATATACCCACTAGCCCTCCAGAGGACATCCCTTGGCCAACATATCACAACCTAACCAAAGAAGTGATGGAATCACGTGGCAAGAAAGAATTCGAGCGACAGTGCAATCTTCGTGAGATCATTTCTAAGGAAGATAGCTTCCTCTTCGGCTTGGACTTGCTCGGTAAGATGTATCGAGACCAGCTAGCGAAAGCCAATCCGCCTATAATTTCGTCGAAGAGGCTCCCTGGCTTCCTCAAAGACGTCTTCGGGCTTGTCGAAAAAGTCAAGAAGGTCAACGAGGAATTTTTAGCGCCTCAGCTCAAATACCGCGAAAAGGAACAAGGTCCATGGGTAGCCGGGTTCAGTGATATTTTCAGAGAATTCATTCGGCGTGCAAGACCCATCTATGTCGACTTCGCTGCCCGATATCCCAAAGCTGATCAAATGATTCGTGATGAGGAGAAGAGAAACCCAGCCTTTGCAACCTTTCTGGCAGAACGGCAAAGGCAAAATGCATCGAGACTAGGTTGGGACTCATACATGAAGTCTCCAATCACGAGGTTACAACGATATATTCTTGCCTTGGAAACTGTCATGAAACTTTCTACCCAACAAAACGACGAGAAAACGAATCTGGCCTTTGCGATCGACGAATTGAAAGCCACAGCGCACGACGCGGACGTTCGAGTTAATGAAGTCAATAAGCAGCTTGAATTAACAGCTCTCGAGAAGAAGATCAGGTTGCGAAAACACCCGGGCGATGAAGTTGATCTTGCGCTCAACCACCTTGGAAGATCAATCATCCTTCGTGGTGATCTACAGCGATTAGGAGGTAAGGGCATGTCGTGGGTACCAACTCATGCTATCCTCTTTGATCACTATCTCGTGCTCGCAAAGCCACTCCGAGATCCCCATGGAAATGAGGCCTATGATGCGTCTAAACCCCCAATCCCTATGGGATTAATCCAATTGGAGTCATCGAACGATCCGGCCATGATGAAGTCTTCGATGCGTGGAGTGACGGCAGTTTCCAGTGGTGCCGCTGGACGAGCCGCGCCATCGCCTGATCCACGTCTGGCAAGGACGACATCTGGACAAACTTCTGGAGCTCCGCTAGTTCACACAGCAACTGGTCTGTCAACCGGGTCCGGCGGTACAGGCTCGATGACGGGTGTTTCTATGGCGGACCAAGACTCGAAAGAAGATAGAATTCTTTATCCATTCCGTGTCAAGCACCTTGGCAGGACGGAAGTCTATACCCTATATGCGCTGTCAGCAGACAAACGGCAGGAATGGTGTGAGGCCATTATCAGTGCCAAAACACAACATGCCGAAGCACTATATACACAAAATGCAGAACCGTTTAAACTGAGAGTTCTTGCCGACACTGCATTTGGCACGGAATACTCGGCTTCCACGCACCGGCGGACTGTCATCAACGGTACACCGCTTGATCGTGCTGTCAGAGAGGTCGAGAAGCGATATGCGGGACACGGTCGACCAGCGCCGATTTGTCGAACTGCGGTCAATTGTGCTACCGTGTTCTATCAACCTCAAGGTAAAATCATGTGTGCCATCGGAACTGACAGTGGCGTTTACATCTCCGAGTACCAAAATCCGCGGGGCTGGATACGAGTAAGTACCATGCTTCTTCGCCGAAGGAATTAAAGCTAATGTTCTTTAGTCCATCCAGATGAATAGAGTCACTCAAGTGGCAGTGCTCGAAGAGTTTAATCTCTTAATCTTGCTGTCAGATAAACAACTCATCGCTTACCATCTGGACGTTGTTTGTCCTCCAAACGGGCCCTCAGTTCCACAGGCTGACGCTTCCGTGCGCAAAGCACCTCAGAAGTTATCTGGATCTAAGGACGTCGGCTTCTTCCTTGCAGGCAAACAGAAAGATCGAGTATTGGTACTCTACCAGAAACGTGATGGTATCAATTCCATCTTCAAGGTTTTGGAGCCTGTGCTGCAAAAGAGTGCCACTTCCAAGAGTCGTTGGCTTGGAAGCAATAGAGGGCGAGGCCAGACAGAGTTCTTCCGGGAGTACGACGAGTTCTACATTCCAGCAGAAACTTATGGACTGCACATGTTTCATTCAAGTTTGGCAGTGGCGACGAAGAAGGGTATGGAGGTGCTCACACTTGACAGAAAGATCACTTGGGGCGTACCCAACCTCGAAAGCGATTCTCAGGAGACGAGGTCACACTTGGCCCTCATCAGAGAGCGATTGAAGGACTTACGACCACTTGGCATGTTCCGTTTGAGCGATGCTGAGTTTTTGGTTGCGTTTACAGAGTGTGCAGTCTATGTCAACAAGTTGGGCGATATCTCGAGAAGTGTAACGATGGAGTTCGTTGGCAGAGCAAACAACGCGTGCCTCTACTATCCATACTTGATACTGTTCAACGACGATTTCGTGGAGATTCGTGATGCACAAAATGGACGGATGAAACAGGTCATTGCTGGAAGAGATATACATATGCTGGATGACGGTGGTAATGCTACCCCTGGCTCCGGATCGACGGGAGCAAGTCTGGGCGGAGGAGCCAACGGCTTGGGTGTGCAGGGTTACAATCAGGCTCCAAAGACTGTGAAGTTGAGTATGCAACACCCTGAGTACGAGAAGAGTTATATCGTGGTTGAATTGCTTCTAGCGGAGCAGCGGTAACTGATGCAACGTCGATCGGGCTGAAATTGTACCTTGTGCAAGGCCTGAAGTTCTTTTGCGCAGGCGTTCCTGTGTTGTCAGGTGCGGGAATATAATGGCATGGACAAACGTTGTGATTGTGTTGTGAATATAGGAAATCTATGCTAGACCTATTTACGAGGATGTGGGAGTGCCCGGCGCACTGAATAATGGCATATAACGATTGCATAGCCAGCTCCCTTGGCCTTTGATGCTTGTTCATATGTATCACAGATACTTGTGAGCCCTGTAGACAATTGTGCTTCGTGGTGTATTAATGATACACCTCTCCAATACGCAGTGTATCTTAGTTCCGCCAAGCCATCCCATCTCGATTCAGCCTCGCGGACCAAGGGCTTTGTCGACAGCCATGATCCTCTTCGGAATGTTTTGAGCACATTGATTTATGCTCTCCAACAGTGATTGCGCAGCTCATGAGTCTGTGTTTCGCGTCGCCGCCCTGTACTTCGCAGTGGCCGTCACCCTTGACTGGATGACATGGGCACTTCCCTTACATAAGTCAACATGTTGAGCTCGCTCGTTCAACGGGCACAGTCCATCATAGACCAGACACCACTAGCCAGCAGTAATGACAAGCATCCATCCAAAGCCGCACTCTTCCGCGAACAATTTCGTCTTCCAGAATCACAGCACCCTGTAGCAGAAATCAGCTCCGAACTCGTGATACCCCTGCAATACGCTCCGCACGCTGACCCTCCAGTGTCCGGCGAGAAGAGTCAGGATGCCGGTACCAGATATGTGGGAGAACTACACTTGAGCGAATCATTCCTTTGCTTCTCGACCCTGCGAACGAGTTTCCTACCCTCTGCGAGCCATGGATCTTCAACAAGCTACACTGTTCAGACAGGCGGTGCTGGGCCAGGCGGCCATGGCTTTACCATACCACTGTGCAGTATACGGCGAGTAGAAAGATTGAATAGCCAGCCACATGTCTTCCATTTGGCCTTGACTGTCTGGGACAAATACGCTCAGCAGGCACCTTCACCACTCTCCGAGAAACCTGCCGCAGGACTACCCGTACGAAAACTGATACTAAATTTGGGGGGCAGCAGACCGTCTGCAGAGCGATTCTGCGATCATCTGAAAAAGTGTCTCAGAGAGAGTATGAAAGAGCTTGACAGCCTACGCGCTACCACCGCCGAATGTTACTCTGAATACCTTATGAATCCACAGGTGCTGCAGAGCAAAGTGACGAAAGACTCGACAAAGGAATTACCTGCTCTTCCCGACGTTGGGCTAGGTGTTATATTCAGATATCCTGGTGATGCCCGGAAACTGAGAGATAGAAGCAAGATCCGGTTATGGATTGACTATATGCGAGAAAATGGTAGAAATGCTACACTGGTCAGACAGCCCACATTTCACAAGCTTATTCGTGTCGGTCTGCCGAACAGGCTACGAGGTGAGATCTGGGAGCTTAGTTCTGGCGCCTTCTACACACGACTACGCAACCCCAAGCTGTATCAGAAAACCCTGGAAAAATTTGTAGGAAAGGAATCGTTGGCAATTGATGAGATAGAGAAAGACCTGAATCGGAGTCTACCCGAATATGCAGGCTACCAGGACGAACGAGGCATCGGTAGACTGCGACGGGTGCTTACTGCGTACAGCTGGACGAATGAGGAAGTAGGCTATTGTCAGGCCATGAACATCGTTGTGGCTGCTATACTCATATACACTTCTGAGGCTCAAGCTTTCTTCTTGCTCTCAGCTCTCTGCGATCGAATGATTCCTGGGTACTACTCGAAAGACATGTACGGCACACTCCTGGACCAGAAAGTGTTCGAAAGTTTAGTTGAGAAAACGATGCCTGTCCTCTGGGAACATCTTGTCAAGTCGGATGTGAATCTCTCGGTGGTCTCGCTCCCCTGGTTTCTGTCCTTGTACATCAATTCCATGCCACTGGTTTTTGCTTTCCGCGTTCTCGATGTCTTCTTCCTGGAAGGTCCGAAGGTACTGTTTCAAATAGGGTTGGCCATCCTTCGAATCAACGGCGAGGAATTGTTGGATATGGGCGACGACGGCTCTTTTATTTCTATACTTAAGAACTACTTTTCTCGATTAGACGACTCAGCGCATCCAACTTCTCAAAATGAAAAATTGAGAAGCATCACCAAATTCCAGGAACTCATGGTTACAGCCTTCAAAGAATTTGGTGCCATTACACATTCAACCGTTACCGAGTTAAGAGAAAAGCATATTGATAATGTCAAAGAGGGTTTAGCCACTTTTGCAAAAAGGACATCCCTGCGAAATCTGGGTCCAGAAAGCAAGAAATTGAGCACAGAAGATCTAAGTACTTTGTATGACAGATTCTTCAGCATTCTACGGCAAAGGCAAGATCGCGCAAAAGTGAAGGAACAAGAGCGTAAGAAGCTTGAAATGCAAAGGACGAGACCTAATTTGATGTCTCGACTTTCACATAATGCTTCGGATGCGCCATTAAGTGGCGACACACAACTACAAACTATGGACTACGATGCCTTCCGAGAGTTCTTGGCTAGCACAGCTAAATGGGCCATGACGGACTCACCGACAGCGTCAGGACCTGGTAAAGAGAATTCAAGTAATGGTGTGAGAGCTCGAAGCAAGTCCATAATGAGTGCTTGGGGTCTTGGTCCGGAGCCTGCTGATCATGATTTCATGCAGAGGTTGTATGGAAAATGGGATGAATCAAAGCAAGGTGCTCTGACATTGCAGAACATCGTGAATGGTTTAGCAAGACTCAAAGGTACAACAGACATCATGAATTCAATGAGCTTATTTTTCGATCTCTTTGATGACGATAGCAATGGCAAAGTCGACCGAGAAGGTATTCTGCGCATGTCAGAATCCCTCCTTTTCCTCTCAAGAAGAGGTTTCGACGGTGCAATCATCGAGACAGAAACCTCGACCGGCATGTCTTCACCATTGCCACCAGCCGACCAAATACTCGGCCTCAACACAATTAAAATGAGTATCAATGAAAGGTTTCTCAGCAGTGTCAGCGCTTTCATACGTCGGTGCTTTGAATATGCAGACCCTGACAAACCCGATGATGACTCGACTCCAGACCTCACAACAAAGCTCGACGGATTAGGTGTAAGCACTGCGGATGACACTGAAGATCTACTTGACCTAGTTGCGACATCCTCACACTCTAAATCAGTGGCATCGCCAACCCCAACCGACGTAGACCCTCTCACGGTAACCAAATCCACACGAGCCGACTCGGCGTCCCTTCTCTCAACACCAGAGCCGGAACGACGCAACTCGACAAGAGCCACATCCCACAATCTAGCTCTTGATCCCAACAAGCCACTACATATCACACTCCCAACCTTCCGCATGGTCATCCTCGCCGACGAACTCCTAGAACAATTCTTCGAAACCTTCTTCCCACAATCCTTCCGTCTCGCCACGTCAACCAACAACTCACAATCAGGCCTATCATCACCCACAAGCGCCACATTATCCGGCAACCTCACCACCTTCGCAAACATAGGCCAACCAGTCCGCAACCTCGTCTCCAATGTCAACGCTAGAAAAGACACAGTCCCCGACGTCGGTTTAGCAGGAGGCGTTGTCGAACCCGGCTCCCGCGGCATCCGAGGCGTCTTAGACAACATCGTTACCGATGGCATGCGCATGGCGGCCGAAATGCGCAAACGTATGGACGAAGCACAGAAGGAATTCGAGCGACAGGCACGCGAGAACCAGAACCAAGGTCGGGTACGCACGGGCCTCGGTGCTGCTGACGACGAAGACGATGATGACGAAGATGGTGACGACGAGCTACACGCGCGAAGAGGCGACCGTGATCTACTCGAGGGCGCGGAAGCAAGTAGTATTCGAACGAGTAAGAGTGAAGGTAGTTTAAGTATGCAGAGTACACGGAGTGGCAGTGTTGGTGGGAGTCTTAAGGGAAAGGAAGTTATTAGGAATTCGAGTATTGCTGGTGTTAGTTTGATGGATGAGCCGGCTGAAATTGGTATTAAATAGCTAGATAACCCACAACGTAGTGGAAAAGAGATTCGATATAAACCAACGCTGGATACGATGCTGCTGACCGACTGATTGATAGCGAGTGGAATATGATCGGCGTCAATAAGTTACTACCAACACTAATATCAATCTTCCACAATGACTACACTGCAGACTTGAAATAAATCGGAACAAGGACCCAGTCGAAATCGACGTACTTATGCAAATACTGTAGCTAAACAAGTGCCTTGGAAGCACATCGGGACGGTACGTAGATACCATAAGCAGGTTCTTGTAACAGCACTACGGTCAGTACCTACATGTATCTTAGGTCAAGCCATATCGCGATGGACGGTGTACCGTACAGTAACCTTTGTTGAACATAGTGGGTTATGGTTGATAAGATACGTAGGTATTTGAAAGCCGGCATCCTTGTGTATAATACGTAGGGTATCTACCAACACGTAGGTAGACAGGCAGGCAGGCAAGCAAGCAAGCAGACCTACCTGTCTAACCCACCTCCATCCACTCTCTCAAAACTTGGATCCAAACTGCCGATAGTGAGATATATGAGGAGGCTGTAATATAAATGAGGTCCACATATGTAAAGGTGAGTTGGAAGAATTTCGTGCTGACTACAAGCTGTCTTTCCATCAACCCAGAGTTTCGATATATTCGTAAAGCAAAGTCGAGCCTCTTGATGTCGTCAGCATTCAATTCCTGATTTGCTCAATACTATTCTGGTGGTCTCAGTTCTTGCAAGCACACGAGTCCAAACTAAGAGGTCAGCCGTCCACGACTTCCACTGTAAACATCCTCAGCCGGCCAGGCTCAAACACTGAACAAGCTATTTCTTCCTATGTACACCTGATGAAATGGCGTCGTATTTAAGTAGCCTTCCATCAATCAAGGAGTTCTTCCCACCGACACCACAAGCATGGCAGCTCGTACAGACTATTTTCCAAGCTTTCCCATTGGTGAGTGTCCAAGCCCTTTCAAGCAGGGGTTACAAGCAGGTACAATATCAAAACCAACCATATAGTTGATGGACAAAAGCAGCCTGGTATTGGAAATCCTAGAGAAGATCGTTATCTTCATCATTTTGCTAACCATCCTCGTTCTACAGTTCACCATCCTCCAATGGACACCACTCTCCAAACTACAATCCATGGGTCGAACCTCGTCCACCTCAACCACCATCTACAACCTCCCCGGCCGCTACGCCTGGTCAATTGCTGAACTAGTCGGCCCCCTCAACCTAATCTACATCCTCTACACCCTCCCACCTCACCTCCATCCTCTCTCAACCACAACCACAACGAGCCTCTTAGGCACAGGTCTTCCGCTTACCCACGAAGTCCTCGGCCTCCTCTACATAATCCACTACATCAACCGCGCCATCATAACGCCTCTCTTCTCCGCCCCCTCCATGTCCCCAATCCACCTCCGCGTCGCCATCGCCATGTCAATATTCCAATACCTAAACTCCACCTCCCTAGCCGGCTGGCTCTGCTACAACGCTCAATACCAGCACCAACACCAACAAATAACCTCCCTCTCACCTCCCTCCTCCAACAATTCAGCAATAATCGCCCCCCTCTCAATCCTCGGCCTACTCCTCTTCACAACAGGCCTAACAACAAACATCCTCGCCGAACAAACCCTCTTCACCCTCCGCCGGGCCGCAGCAGCCCGCAAATCCCGCTCCGAAGGCAAACCCACAATCTCCTACCAAAAAGTCTACGTCGTGCCCCCTGCAACCGGTCTGTTCAAGTACATCCTCTTCCCGCACTACACGGCCGAATGGCTTGAGTGGACCGGCTATTGGATTTTGGGAGGGGCATGGGGACTGGGGTGGGCGTGGAGCGATAGTGCGGCGATGATGTTTTTGGTTAATGAGGTTGTTAGTATGACGCCTAGGGCTGTGGAGGGGGTGAAGTGGTATAGGGACCGGTTTGGGGCGAGAAGTGTGGCGGGGAGGAGGGGGGTGCTGCCGGGGCTGCTGTGAGGAGTGGGTATGTATGTGTACAGTATGGAAGTGTGTGTAAAAGGGGAACGTGGAACATGGGCCCGGGAGTTGAGATGATGGTTGTGGTAATGAACCCAGTCTGAGCCGATCTGGTCTGGTCTAGAAGCTGTGAGAACGTCGGCTGGTATCTACTTGCTTGCTTGCTTGCTTGCTTGCATACGGGTTGACTCAACGTGTCTAGTCCCTCAGCCTGTCTAGATTGCATCACTCCTTCGCTCTGAACTACTATTACCTACCTACGTACGGATTTATGTTTCCACCGATCAATAATCTATGTTCGAACCTTGACGGCATGAAATAGCTCGCCTCTGCTCTATGAACACATCGAAACTCTGAGTCAACGATAAAATCCTTTCAACTCAATCTACTGTACTCGTACAGTTCTTTTTCTACTCAAAGTACGCGTTAGGCGAGCCTCATTCTACACTCGATGTTACAGCCTGCTCACACACACAGTATCCTACTATCAGCAGTCTGGAATCAGGTTTAAAGACATGAAGAAGAGCCAATACATAGGAATTTAGTGCTGTAGTCTTATCTGGTAAACATTCCAGTTCGTTGCCGCGTAGGATGGTGATAATGCTACTTGCGAGAACAGCAGTTGTTTTCAGCTGGGATGAATCGGGTAAGAATCAGAAGTAGGAGCACAGGTGTAGCAAATGGAGACCAACTCATGAGGTATGCTGTACAATGTATGCCTTTGCATGGTTTGACTGGATGTTGTTTGCTGGTCTCTCGAATCACATAGCATTACACTGCATAGCGTGGCCGACAATGTTACTGTACATCATACCGAAATGGATTCTGGATCTACACAAGTCCTGCCTCTAATGAATCCGATTTCGATCACTTGGAAACAACCTGACCACGACTCATGCATTTTTTTTAACCACACACCGATTGATCCCCTCTTTAACCAGGTGGCAGAGTGCTAGCATCCACAAGATCCTCCGCGTCCTTCTCAATTTCCTCATTCGGTCCATAGAGAGGTGATCTAACAAAGACGCAGATACTTCTCATTCTCTCTTCCTTAAGATGCAAGGCAGAATACCCATACGTTTGTCCACGGATCTTGAAGAGTTAAATCTGTTTCATACTTGAAGACGATCAGCCGACAAATGATCAAAACCCGAGTAAGGAGGAATGGTTGGGCCAAACGTCTGATCCAACGAAAGCCGGTCTATTGCTTGTTTAGGACCGAGTTAAGCGCATTGACACCATACTTTATGAAGGTGGTCAAAGTGTTCGTACTCCTCCTCGTGCCTTGAAGACTTGGAAACTTCTGGCAAGGAACCTCAGTCAAGGACAACTAGTGAACATACAATAGAAGTGCTGAGTACAAGTATAATCAACCACATGCACATCTCTACAAGACGGCTCTCGTGCTCTCAGGGGACCTTGTAGATCCACTCCTGCAGATAGCGGTGTCAACAGCATGCCATCGGCGACTTCCAAAACTGTACTACTTCATCTACCAGTTTACCGAGGTTCTTTTTTATATATACAGTACCTTCCTCATTGGCTGCCAAGGCTAGTCCTTGTATTATGCAGTGTGACAACGTAGGTACCTTTATGCTTCGTTCAATTTGAGCCGCAGAATCCGAGTTGTGCATCGGTGCCTGAGGTCTTCCACCAAACAGAGACAAGCAAGCTAAAGTTTGAATGACTTTCCATGTGAATAATTCCGAATCTACCACCATAACAAACACCCACAGTAGCTTATATCTTGGTCAGTCAACTTGCTTCTCGTGTGTACCAAAAGCAGTATGTAACATGGCTAGTCAATAGTGAATCCTCTCACATTCGAGGGTTTCGACTACACTTTACAGTACGTGCTCAAGAAGTACTGTACAAGCTACTGTACGGACACGAACGCCGCAGGTGTACAATCTACCAGCACACTGATAACGGGGATACAGTAGTGCATTCTGCAATGCATTCCAGTACTGTATTCGGACCTGACCCAAGCGTATATCAGTCAATGTCTCCGAGCGCATCACTTTCCGTATCAGAACACGTTCCCATGGTTCGATGAAGATCCGCACAATTGTGGATGATCAAGTGCTGGGGAAGTGGAACAAATTTCGAAATAAACATCTGGTGTCTGGGGATTTTGTGGAAGACTCCACCAACAAGCTTGCCACCTACGGAGTACTGTCGCTGTTTGCCATGCTCGCCAGCTCAACAAAGTACTGTACCCGAATACCACATACTGTGCCATTCCAAAATCAAGAAGTCTAACCAGACAATTCAGCTATGGCAGATTTGCCTCTGTCATCGTGCGGCTCCGCTCTTCCTTGCACATGCATCGAAGCTATCGTCGCATTTGGCAGTAGGTTAGTATTGCCCGAGAACCACGTTCCGTGACTTGCCAATGGCAATGCATATGCTAGCCCAGTACAGAAGTGATGACTGCGAGGCGAGCCTACCCCTGTCCAGCCACCGAAGCTTAATTCACTACATGTACCTTTACTTTCCGTTGTGAAGCCGGCTTTGTTTTGTTAGTTTTCTTTCGAGGGCTCCAGTGCTTCTCACTTGATCAATTCGAGAAATATCGCCGGTCCACATTTGTGACATTCTTCTGTGATGGATCCATACCGAGAATCTCTTTCAAATCTGGAGCTGGGGACCCCGCGCTTGGGGTTTGGAGACCTGCCCAGAGTTGATAAAGCCATGATTCTCAGTAGTCCCCGTTCCCTCCCCGTTTACTGCTTCAACCCCAGGTGCTCTGGAGATTATATCCCTCATTGAGTCTTCCACTCTTGCTACCAGTATGGTTGGTCTACACAAAGAACCCGTCGCCCATGACGCCAGCTCTCATAGCAGTGATGTGGTCGCCGATTCAGAGAAGGGCGTGTCCGCTGCCCAGATTGAGCAGGTTCACACCAATGAAAGGGTCCCAGGTCATGCATACTACGAGAAGAATGGTTTGCGCACCTATGGTGACGGTGAAGATCATGACCACGAACCTCCAGTATGTCCTTCAGATTTATCTCGAACTTCTTCTAACTGAACGTAGATGACCCTCAAAAGGGTTATGAGTTTGGTAGCCATGGCTTTCCTATGGACTGGCTCTCAGATACCAGTGTATCTCCTTGGAGGCATACCACCTATCATATATGCTGATATTGGAGGCGTCGATCGATGGGTGTGGTTCGTTCTAGCCAACCTTTTGGCCCTGGCTGCCGTCTGTCCCTTCGTAGGATCACTCTCAGATCTACTTGGAAGACGATGGGTGTCATTGATTGGTTCTACTTTGCTGGTTATTGCCATGATCATTTGTGGTACAGCCAAAACCATGAACCAATTCATTCGTAAGCAGAAGAACAACTGTCCAATGATCGGCCAGCTAACTATATGTAGCGGGAATGGCTATCTCCGGCATGGGTGCTGGTATTTGTGAATTGACCTCCCTAGCGGTCACATCGGAACTGGCGCCCACCCGAAAGCGAGGAGCATACGTTGCCGTCCTTGTTCTTACCATTATTCCCTTCTGTCCATCGGTCTTGTGGGCTCAATTGATAGCAGCTCACGCCAACTGGCGGTACTGCTGTCTCTTCGCAGGCCTGTGGGCTCTTATGGGTCTCCTCGGTGTTCTGTTCTTTTACCACCCACCACCACGACCGGCAGCGCTGGGCCGAACAAAGAAGCAGATTCTTGCAGAGATTGATTATGTTGGTGGCCTCTTGAGTATCAGTGGCATGATTGTGTTCCTCGGTAAGTCATCGAATGCCACGAGTTTCAATGTTCGTGCTAACAAGCGATTAGCTGGACTTCAATGGGGTGGCTACCAATACCCATGGAAATCAGCTCACGTCTTGGTTCCGTTGATTCTCGGCGCCTTGCTCCTCTTCGTCGCATTCCCTGTCTGGGAGATTAAATTTGCGAAATTCCCGATGTTCCCATCTAGAATGAAGCAAGATGCTAGGATTTTGGTGCTTACATTGATCATCACTGCTATCTCAGGCGCCAACTTCTTTTCAGTAAGCATTGCCCAAGTATCAGTTACTTCTCATATCTAACCCAACTCTAGGTACTCATGTTCTGGCCAACTCAAGCCTTTAATGTGTATGGTCACGATCCAGTTGGCGTTGGTATCCGTGGTCTTCCCATCGGCTTCTCCATTCTGGCCGGTTGCGTTCTGGTTCTTGCGCTCTTATCAGTCTTCCGAGGACACAACCGAGAGCTCCTCATCGTGTCGAGCATAGCTATGACCGCCGGGTGCGGTGCGCTTTCCATCGCTCGTGTTGACAACATGCATCAACTTTGGGGACTTCTCGTCCTTGCTGGTCTAGGAATTGGAGGCATTGTCGTGCCTGCCTCTATCATTACCACCATTATCTGCCCCGACGACATCATCGCGACTGTAGCAGCACTCACCTTGTCGATTCGTGTGATCGGTGGATGTATAGGCTACACCACATACTACAACGTGTTCGTCAGCTACTTTACACCAAATGCCATCAAATATATTGGCGGCACTATGGTCGAGTTGGGCATCACAAACAAATCATATATCGTGGAGGCGATCACGTTGACTGGAGCGTCGCTACTCCAGGACCTCAAATTCATCCCCGGAATTGCTGGAAATGAGACAGCATACAATATGGTCGTTCTAGCAGGACAGATGGCGTATGCTGAAAGCTACAAGTATGTCTACCTTGTATCGATTGGTTTTGGTAGCATCTCGATCATTGCTTCTTGCTTCTTGGGAGATATCCAGAAATATATGGATGACCACGTTGCAGTGGTGATGTGAGCAAAGACTACCAATATCCTGGGATTTGTGGTTGTCACACCATATAACGATTTGCCATTTCACATGGCGATCGATCTATAGCTCATTCAGAAATAAATATTGTCGCACAACTTCGTTCATCGGTAGTAAACAAGCTGTAATGTGGTTGCAATCTGCTTGTCAAGGAGCTCCTCCAACTGTTCACGCCCCAATCGGTATCTCCAATAAAAACCACCGAATATTTAATTCCTCCGAGCTTCGGCCAGAACAAATCCCTGCCGCAGCTTGTGAATTGTGAGTCCAAAACTTTTTGGCACGCGAACTCAAGTACTCTTTCTGTACCAGCACAACAACACCTTAAACTTGTCTCGTGGTCACTCAAATTCTGTACAAGACTCCTGCTGACGTTTGTTGGAAGCATCATAATACTTTTCACCTTGCCGCATGGCAGCCTCTCAGCGCACAGCAGCTCTCCTGCTGCAACGCGCAACTCAAAACACACGATTCTCACACCGAATAACAAGTGATGTCCGAGCACAAATTCGATCCAAAAGCACAAACTCAACTTCGGCACTGGCTTACAAGGCTCTCCATCGAAGATCTCCCCTCCCTCTCCCTGTAGTAGAAACCTCCGCGTCTGGCTCCTACGGTGCTGCCGCCGCAGTCTCAAGCATCTTGTACGAAACACCCGCTGTCTCGCAAGCACCATCAAAGAAACATGTCCTCAACTGTCTCGTGCAGAACGAGCCCGGTGTCCTCTCGCGAATCTCCGGTATTTTGGCCGCACGAGGCTTCAACATCGACAGCTTGGTAGTCTGCAACACCGAAGTCGAAGATCTTTCTCGCATGACAATCGTGCTTCAGGGTCTGGACGGTGTCGTTGAACAGGCGCGTCGCCAACTCGAGGATCTTGTGCCGGTATGGGCCGTGCTCGATTACACCGACGCCGCACTCGTACAACGCGAGCTACTCCTCGCGAAGGTCTCGATTTTGGGCCCTGAGGTCTTTGAGGAAATCATGGAACATCACCGTGAAATCACACAACCCGAGGGCTCTGAAGGAATGGGAGGAAGTCTGGCGGACGGGGACCAGCGATTACAAGAGCTCGAGGCCGGATATGGTGCTGATCAAGAACGACCAGGCATGCTAGAGAAGGCGAGACAGATGCTAGGCGCGACGGATAGTTACCACCCTAACCGTCTGGCTGCTAGTCAGGCCCTACGACACAAGCACGAACATCTCGAAGCGATCACACATTTGACACATCAGTTTGGAGGGAAAGTACTGGACATCAGCACGAACAACTGCATCGTGGAAGTGTAAGTCTGACTGAAGAATCCCGGATTGAAATCATTTTGCTAACCTGGCTGTATCTCTACAGGTCCGCGAAACCAACACGTATCGACTCGTTCATGAAGCTCATTGCTCCGTTTGGTATCCTCGAGTCGACTCGAACCGGATTGATGGCTTTGCCTAGATCACCTCTCTATGGACCGAATGAGGAAATTGAGAAGGACGCGGAGGATCTTGTGGATGCTAGCACTCTGCCACCTGGTTAAAGAGGGGATCAATCGGTGTGTGGTTA
>Ga0181469_100118_pt1 | contig 24020 bp, 19 predicted proteins | sample InSIn2SAF170_2_FD_119081 | JGI IMG/M metagenome (GOLD analysis project Ga0181469, IMG submission 119081) | Clean room microbial communities from NASA Spacecraft Assembly Facility at Jet Propulsion Laboratory, Pasadena, California, USA -... ... | reverse complement strand
TCCATCTCACAGAACATCGGGTGCATTTGAGGTTCCAATCTTCATGTCTCCATCTTCAGACGAATTAGATGTTCAGCATACGCAACCACGGTCGTTCAGTTCACCTCGGTCACGGTCTTCTACGCATTCCATTATCGATGCCGCCGTGCCCTCTAACCACGTTCGACCTCTTACTTTCCCTGCTTCATCAGTCTATAGCGAGTCGCCTGGTCAAGAACATGCTGCGAGGTTTGAGCAAGACCAGGATGGACACACACCAGGGTCTCCGGCGCACGATTTGGAAGAGGGACGTTCGACGGTTTCATGTCCAACCTCAGAAACTCAAATGGTGACAGAGCGGCGTCGTAGACGGAGGAAGCGCGTGCATGAGTCGATGCGAAGCAGGGTTGAGACGAAAAAGCGTCTGAGCTTAGCATTCGGGATCACTACTCTGGCAGCTATCGTAACTTGTATGACCTTGGTCGTTGAGAAGCGAGACTTTGCTGACCGAAACAGATCTCACCTTGGCCATAACAGGCACAGCACGAGGGCTTATGTTTCATATCCTCTCAGTGCTCTTCATTCTTATGCTGGCTGGCATATCGTTGCATAGTACGATAAGGCTCATCATGCTCCAGAAACGTCGAAGGGGTCGTCAAGGTCATCACAGAGACTGGCACGATTCCGCGCCAAGATCAGCTTCTTCAACTTCGAGGAGCATGTCTGATTCGGTCTCGGATGCTTTGGAGGAATTAATTCCAGAAAAGCCAATCAAGATTGTCATGGGAGGCGATGCAGTAGTAACAACAACTCCTAGAGGGAAGAACAAGAAGGTAATTCGGCCACCACCGCCAGTCTATGGTAGCTTTCGAGAAAGCAAGGTAAGCACGTTCCATGTTCCATTTGTCCATACGTGGCTGATGTTGGACAGCGAATGAATCCAGAAATGGTCTTCTGGCATAAGCGAAATCCATCACCGACGACACCAACGTATGACGACGCCATGAGGGACGTTCAGTCTGCTGTCGGGTTCCAGCCTCCTCAATATGCCTCGCCACAACGTGAGCGGCCAGTTCGTGAAGCTAATGAGCAACACGTGAGCAATATTCATCCGCTGGAGCGAGAACGTTTTGCTGGGTTGATAGGAAGTACTATGTCATCGCAAAAGCAGCTATAGGTGACTAACCTGTTTCCAATGGAAAAGTGTCATGGCCACGAGAGGTGGCGGGCCGTTCCTTTTTTACCTTCGATTAGCGAATGACACGTTACAAGCACCTGCGTTCTCCCACGGTGAAGACACCTTCCCACATTTCAAAGGTCATGATCAAGGCAGCGAGCCCTTGTGACTACATGTTGTTCACAATGCTAAGATCGGTTCCGTAACCAATATCCAGATTTATAGTCTCCGGGGTGTATCACAAGTTCGGCTTGAAAATGGTTCCGGACGAGACATCTACGTGCCTGAGCACACCCCACAACCGATCGAGCCACGTGGAAGCAAGACGATTCGGAGTGCATAACTTCCTTCATAATTCAAGTCCATCAGGAACAAGAACTCATCTGTTATTCAACGTCATCACCTTCTTTAGAACATTCCAACAATGACGCCATGCTAATCTCAATCTACGTCATCCTCCAACAGAAAACAATCGGGACAAACACTTGGACGATATTTGAAACATCACATGCTCTGTTTATTCACGATGAAGATACAGTGAATCTCGATATGGTCCAACTTAATTCATTTCTTTCACCTGCCATTCGTCTCTAGCTCAGATGTGTGGTGCTCAGCTGACCCATGCTCGTTTGAACTCGTGCCTGTTTGTTGCTTCGCCCTGATCCACTTTACGTAGTTTCCAGTAATTCTGAGTTCCATGTGAAGAAGGTTTTCGGCCAGGAACGGATGGAGGGGGAGGGGCAACAAACAAACAACATGTATAAGTTGACAGATCTTCCTTACTACTTTTGTGCTTCTCTTCATCAAGACTATCAAATCCAATACCAATACATTTTTCAATCAAAACACAAATCAAGTCTAACAGACAAAACCTCTAACCTTCAAAATGGAGACCATCAAGTAAGCCAACTCAATAACTCCTCAAACCACACAGATATTCTAACAGTACACGCAGGAACGCCGCCAACTACGTCTCAGAGACCATCCAGGGTGCCACCGCCACCACCTCCAAGGAGGCCAACAAGGAAGTTGCCAAGGACAGCAACGCCAACCTCTCCACCCGTCTCCAGGCCGGCGGTGATGCTATCTCCGACAAGTTCGACGAGCAGGCACACAACCGAAAGGCTGATGTCCACGAGCAAGCTGCCAAGCACTAGAGAAAGTTATCTCTACCTCATACAAGCCTAGATGGGCAAAAGCATGCATGCAAGCTATGATACCCTAAGGAGTTTTGAAGGAATCTTCACAACCTAGAGATACCACTTTCAATGAAATAAGAATATTATTCAGAAGACGTTACCATTCTTTGTCGATGTGTAGTCCCTACATGCCATTAGTTTCATCTCGTCTACACTACGTTTGCCAATCTGCCGGTATAATGTTAACCTCGCAAATCATGATCACAAGTCACGAATACTGTTGAAAACTGTGAGTATCTTTCAAATTGTAAAATTGCATCTTGCCCAGACACCAAGTGAAGCCTCGATACTCAAAATTACGACTTTCCGAATCATCTCTCGTTCGCTACTGAAGTCCTAGTAGTAGGTAGTATCCTCATCAGCACGGAAGTAAGAAAAACATACAGTATGAGCCGCAAGAAAGCGTCGTGGCATAGCATTGCCTGACATACTTGCTGACCAACGACTCAAAAACTTTAGCTGTAGCTAGCTCTCACAACCACGTATAATCAGTCACTACAAATAAGATGTTCATGAGCTGGAGGTCTTTGCGATCGTCCATATACAAGTATTGTGTAGATCACTCTAATTTCAATGTATGTAAGCCCCACGCAATGTGCCGTGTGAATTTGCTGGATGTTCAATACTATGGGAAGCAGGGAAGATTGCCGTTTCGAGTAAGCTAATCAACCGAATCCGGAAAGCAAGGACAACTTCCAACACCCGTGTCCGAAAATATCTGACTAGATATCTTCCTAGGTATCCATGTTATATCGTATCTCCTTATCCAGTACGCACGGGATGTATATCTATCTACATGTACTCAGTTAGAGCTTTCCGAACGAAAACATGACTTGATAAATTGAATTAAATCAACATCCACTGGTATTCAGGAAGTACTACCGCACATGAAAATGTGCGAAATGAGGTCCTACAACATCGATATCCCGCACAAACACCCTCATACCTCTCTACACAGTACACCATCTCTGCCACACTTCTTTAACTCCAAGCTCCGATGCCAGAATCCTTTAAGATCAGATGGGTATCTAGCAATACACGCCTTCCCCTTCTCCTCCTACTTCTACGTCAGCATTAATAAACAAATCCAAGCTTCCCGACCTCCCACGCAAACAATCTTCCAGCAGTCAGTCACCCAAACCTGCATCAAGAACAACGAGCTATTGTAAAAACTGTAGATACTACATAACCGTAGCACACAGCCTTTGCATCCTTACTTGCGTGCTAGCTACTTTCTACTTACAGAAACAAAGCCCGAGATATGAGTCTGGCGTGTAGATCTGAGGTTGAGTAATATAAGGAGAGAAGAAGATGCCCGGGAAGGTACTGAGCTGCCGCGTACTGTGTGTTAAGGTGTATATAGTAAACTCGAAACGTTTGTGCAGGGTCTTGCGATAGGGCAGCGTGAACGGGACTGTGGGTGGGATGAGAGCGATGATTTTGAGGAGGTGGGAGCTTATGCTGTATGAAGGACCGCTCTTCGTTGCTTGAATGTGGGATTGAGTACAGATATGTGAGAGTATAACGAGGGGCCTTGAAGCGAGTGGTATAATGTGATGGAAAGGAGAAACAGAAAGAGAGGGTGAAGGCAGAGTTTTCAAGGCGCATCAATCAATAGTATATGGAATGCGATACCTTGATCATCGCCTCCCTCTCCTCGCCTTCAAACCACCTCTAGGCTTAGTGCCACTCCTCCCTCTTCCAGCATCCTTCTTGCCTCTAACCTTCGGCTTCCCTGCCGCGACAGTATCATCCTTCCCCTTCTTCCACTGTCTACCCTCCTTCCTATCCCTCTCCAAATCCAACTTCTTCTTATCCTTGTTGCTCAGTTTCTTCTTCTCACCTTTGAACACCACGCCGTTCGAGGACTCCTCCGCCCTAGCACGGTCTTTATTGGCTTGTTTCTCCCGTTCAGTCTCAAACCACGTCCTCTTTGGCCGTGCCATGATCGCGTCATGGTGCTTGACCATGTTTTGACCTCTGGTGACTTCGCTTTCCATCTGTGCTAGGTGTTTTTCTGCTTTTTCTTCTTTGAGAACTTCTTCGATTTCGTCAGCGAGGTCGGTCAATTTGTCGTTTGTAGCGGTCACTGCGTCTTGATCGAGGACTCGAGATGTGACTTTTGCGCCTTGAGACCGGGCTGACTTGACGGCTGCTTTGACGACTTTGCGGTCTGGTTCTGATGCGAGTGTGCATGATGATCCGGATTTGCCGGCTCGAGCTGTTCGGCCGACACGATGGAGGTAGATCTCGTGAGTTTGCGGTGCTTCATAGTTGATGACTGATAGCACGTTTTTGATGTCTAGGCCTCGTGATGCCACGTCTGTTGCCAATAGATGTGTCGTTTTGCCGTCACGAAAGTTATTCACGGCGCTGATACGCTGGTCTTGAGTCATGCTACCGTGCAGCTCACCAGCTTTCAGACCTAGTAATCCAAACACAATTCTTATTCGATGTGCGTCTTTCTTCTGTCGGAAGAAGATGATAGTACGTTGCTGGTAGTCGGCGACACTTGTAACAAGAGTGCACAATGTTGCGAGACGGAACTCGGGACTGTCACGTCCAGGTCTCAAGCGGAGAAATTCTTGGGTTAAACCGGCGACAGTCGATTTAGCGGTATCAACAGAAACACGTACAGGCTTGTTCATGCCAACACGGACGAGCTTGTCGACACTTGAAGTCATGGTAGCCGAGAAGAGCATTGTTTGTCTGTTGCGGGGGATCGTTTTCAGAATCTCATCAAGTTCGTCGGTAAATCCTTGTTCAAGCATACGATCTGCTTCGTCCAGAACCAGGATCTCGAGGTTGTCGACTGTGAAACTGGCACTATTGCGCATGTGGTCTATGAAACGGCCAGGGGTAGCGATGACCACATCCGGACGCTTCTTGAGGATGGTTTCTTGTTCTCGTAAAGAGAAACCTCCAACTACCAGAGCAAATGTTATATCTGTGTGTTTTGCTAATGCGACCGCGACACTGTGACATTGAACTGCAAGCTCACGAGTCGGCATGAGAATCGTTACGCGAGTGGTGGGAATTTTGCGAGGCCGGTAAAGGAGGCGCTCCAAAATGGGGAGGAGGAACGCGGCAGTTTTACCAGAGCCAGTCTGGGCGGAACCAACCACGTCCAGACCTTGGAGGGCGAGAGGAATAGTACGCGATTGGACAGGGGTAGGAGTCGTGAAGGAGAGAGCGGCTAGAGCGCGGAGGATAGGGCGGGAGAGCGAGAATTGTTGAAACAAGTCCGTTGAAGTTGAATTGGCAGACTGCTTATGGTCACTTTCAGGGGCAAAGAATGCTTCGCGTTTTGCGGCTTCTTCAGCGTCCGAATGTGAGGTTCGGGACTCGTCGTCAGAGCCGGCATCAGAGGGCATGTCATCTGGATGGTTCATTGGTGAGGCAACCGAGCTGTTGTCGGAGTCATTGTCATCCACCTCTTCCTTGTCCTCCTCTTCGATTGCCCCTTCGCCAATGTCCATATCATCGTCTTCGAGCGTAGCACCTGCACCAAATGTGTCTGGCTGTAGGTTCTCGTCGTTGAAGTCAATCTCGACGTGATTTTCGGAATCACTTTGGTCCTCGACCTCGGGGTTCTCCTCCTCAACAATTTCGTCTTCAAGTTTCTGTTGCGCTGTGCTTTTGAATTGATTCTTCCCCTGTACTCGACGTGCAATGATCTCGTCCACGTCAACGGTCCTCTTGGTTGGCTTAAATTGATCGCCGGTAGATGGAGCGTCGCCCCAGCCATCGAAGTCCTGGACAGTATCGAAGGCTCCATCTAGGCCAACATCGAATTCAAAATCGCTATCAATGGCACCATCTTTGACTCCCTTGGGTGCCTCCGACTCAGTGTCCAACTCCGATTCGTCTTCTACAGCTTGGTTGCGCTTCTGCTTTTTGGTGTTCTTCTTCACCACGGCATTGCTGTCTCTCTTCCTCTTTTTCGTTTGCTTAACAGGTTCTCCAACATCAGACATGGACTCTGGTTCGCTGTTGTTGAGCTCGTCATTGTCGAATATGGTTAGCACGAAATCTTCGTCTGAGATCATCCTCGATGGCATCGCGTCAAGAAGCGGGATTGCGCATAGTCAATCTCTCTGTCCTCACACTGTTACTTGTCCAAAGTTACCTCGTAACTCAAAGAAATTTTGGTGCAATTCTTGCCGAAGATCTACCGCAATCGATAGCAACAATACTGGAAAGTATCAGTATCCACCACGATGAAATGTACATGATCAATGTAGATCGAGGCAAATGACCACTTTGGCCTCGAAACATTTGATTATCTCGGTCGATTCAGCTGCGTCCATGTATTCAAACATGCTATGAAAATCAAGCTACTGTATCAAAGATTTACAGTTGTCCGATGATGAACCCTGCTTATACGTGCATATCGCTTCTCCTGGGGGGTCTTGACATTGGCTTTTGGTGCGCAGAGTTCACATTTCCGCACTTTAAAGATATCGCAACTCATCAAGGTATCGGCGAGAGCGACATGGAGCTAGTGCTAGTGCCTTAAAGTATTCATGTACTCACTCACTCAAATCGATCATAGACCGTCCAGACTCCATCCAGACACCGGACATGAAATGTTCGTTTACAATAAGTAGATCACAAAAACGGCCGGAAGCTGAAAAAGAGAGATACGATGGTGGAATAATGTTCCAATCACATTTACCACTCAAATGGCGGTGTACATAGCACGATCAAGAGACGACCACACTGGTTCGCATCCTGGTAGCTCTCATTGCAACTTGGATTGGCACATGCGCGTGGAAACGCTCTGGACCTTCTATCCATAGGCGATGTGATGTTGTGCTGGCTGAAACGACATAGCGGAACCAAAACATTTCGTGTCTTGATAAGACGACATCCTACAAGACAGCTACGCACAACATCTGCCAGTCCGTCGTACATGTCAGTTGCAAAGACAGTTTGTTCGGGAGCAGGGCCTGTCTCAAAGGATATCGAAAATGGCTCAAATCTCTTACGAATTTCTACCAGAGCACGTAAGTGGTGTCGTATACAGCTTTGCAAGCCTCCGGAGTGCCTGTTCCTAGACTGTATTGACAACATAGATAGGACGATATGAAACACTTATCATTGTTGTCCTCGTCAATGTGGTCATCCGAGAATACTCGTGTAGCAACAACAAATACCCTCATTTTGTGGATCATGATTGTGCCATGTCTAGTGTGAGGACCCGGAGCCATGCTCAAAAGGCAGGCTAGCGGCCCGAGAGGGTTTGATACACTCCTACCAAAATTCTTACCTGCTACACTATTGGATGTGGACGAAATAGAATGTCTTGTATGGATGGTAGTGGAGTGTGTAGAGGCAGATGTGTGGTGGGGGAGACTGAGGAATCGGCCACTTCCAAAAATTTTGTTCCACCGAGCATGGGAATTCCTGCGGTCAAATGATGATTTTGCTATGAGTGCTCATGGTGACACATGCAAAGGTCTCAACAACCACAGGCAACATCAATCAAGTTGCAGTCCGTCTCACCCACCGGGATTTAGTGGCAGCAGGATAGTCCCACCAGATCCATGATTATCCAGCGGGTGGCTTGCAGCAGCATGGCATGCCGCTGACCTCGTTTAACTGATTCGTCCACGCCGATACTCACCTTGACTGTCAAGTCGCGAGATTTTGATACGTATTTATTCTGCCTGACTACTTGTACGCGCTGCTTCCTGTCGTTTTCTCTCATCATGAGTAAGTCTACAGTCGTTACTGACCCTATCAACCATGGCTCCTCCTCGCGATCAAAGTCCCATGCCACCACCACCCGTAAGCCGCATTTGAAATTTTCAAATTTATTGACCATATACGGTTCTGACTTATCATAGCCTCCCAACTCTCCAGTAATGAGATAGACGCCCTCCGTAAACAGCGAGACGAGCAGACCAATATTTTTCGACAGGTGATAACAAAGACACCCGATTTTCCCAAACCAGGCATTCTCTTCGAAGATATCTTTCCTATTTTCGCTTCGCCGCTCCATCACGAAGCATTGATCAAAGCATACGAGCTCCAAATTCAAGAAATTGTCGGAGCTGGCCAGAAGCTAGATGTTCTTGTTGGCCTTGACGCTCGAGGCTTCCTTATCGGACCTACATTAGCATTACGACTTGGGTGCAGCTTCGTACCAGTTCGGAAGGCTGGAAAGCTGCCAGGAAAGTTACAGACCGTCACATATGAGAAAGAGTATGGGGAGGACACATTTGCAATTCAGGACAAGTCTGTCCCCGCCAACGCAAACGTTCTTGTTGTCGATGACCTAATTGCTACCGGCGGCTCTGCTGCAGCTGCAGGCGAACTTGTCAAGAAATGTGGTGGTCAACTCCTCGGCTACATCTTTATCATTGAACTCACCGGTCTGAATGGCAGGAGTAAGCTTGATGCACCAGTTTATACGTTGATCGAGAGTCAGGCGTAATGCGGAATTGGCATTTACATGTTTTCCCCCTTGGTCATACACGCGGCTATATACCTTATCGGCATACTATTCACCAAAAGAGAGACCAGACTTCCCGGCAATAATACGAATCCACAATGATTTCTATTTCCGGAGCTGAAAGTGCTGCTTGCGACAACAGCGTGGTGCATATTGTCATTTTTTCCATAAATCAGAATTGCTGAGGATAGAATGCTACAGCTGTAATCATTAACAGTTTTTTCCGATCCTAGCATTTCAGAGGCGTGAGACATCTGTTGCAATCTGTTGCAGGTTCTTGAAGGTTGCCAAGAGCTGTTCCTTCGTGAGAACATAGTTAACCACTAAGCATTTCACAGTCAGTGCTTCACTGCCTTGACGGCGGCGGAAAGATCTCCCAGGTCGTCCGCGGCGTTCGCTCGACAAGAGTACACAATTTTGCCAGCACCATCAACTGCAAACAAGCCTGCAGTTTGCCAACGCGAACCTGACTCCGTCGGTCTATTCCAGATGTTCTCCTGCTTGCCGAGTGTGAAGACACTGGTCATACTCCAAGGATTCAACACAGCCCAAAAGCTGGATGCGCCTAGTCCGTATTGTGCGAACGATTGGCGCTCATCATCAACCATTACCTCAACTTTGCCGCTGCTGCCAACACTCTCCAACCACTTGTCCGTGGAGGATTGATCACTGTGAGAGACAGCGACGACATGAATATCTGGATTCTGCTCTGCCACCTCACGGAGCTTGATAAAGACCTTTTCGGCAACTAATGGTTTAGTCATAAGTGTCTGTAGCTCTAGATCTCAGTACGTACATGGACAACCACAGTGTCTCAAGAATGCTATAATGACTGGCTTTTTGTCATTGCGAGGAAAGGAGACATGAGGTGTGGAAGGAGCTACGCTGCCAACCTCCGGAACAGTCTTCACCTCATTTTGAGGCTTCGAGAAGGGATTCCATGATGCTAGTTCTTGCTGAAATGTCATTGTCTACGGTATTTGGTTCTGTTCAGAATGCACGACAAGTGATGAACCTTCAAGTTCTTCTTTCAAGAGGTCTATCTATTCCATACTTTCAGGCTCGTGACAATTTAGTCGTATAGTGAATTGTAGGTATGACGACAATGTTCTTCGCCGACTTTGGCTTGGCTAGCCATCCTTGTCATCGATCCTCATTGGCGGCGGCTTAATCCCATTGAGAATCCCCACATCTGCGACAAGTGTGAAGCCCAGTGCGGCTGTGGTTATGCAGATACATTTTATTTTAAATGTTGTACAACAGACCACAGTCGCTCGTTTGGCTTGCTCGTGGTGTGGTGCGTATTGTTTGAGTTGTTTGACTTCTCGAATGTTCGCAATACTCGAACCGACAGACATTTTCGAATCCTTTGCAGAGCCATACCCATGAGTCGCGTTGAGACATGGCGCATGTGAGCCAACTCGAGGAGGAACTCAGGGCTCTAGACCAAGAACTGGAAGAGGGAGACATTACTAAGAAGGGTTATGAGAAGAGAAGAACTCTGCTGCTTTCGAGGTACCTGACACCGGCTCCTGCTCAATCGCCGCCTTCCACAGTCGAACCTAGGTTAGGTTTAAAGATCCATACACCGGACGACAGCAATCACCCTGCCTCCCGAGATGAGTTCAGGACGGATTCGCTCAATCGCCTCGAGGGTGTTGGGCAGAGCGCGACTAGCTCGAGGAATGGTACCATGACCAACGAGCATCTGCCTCTGAGCCATCGTGGCACACTACAACATGATGAATCTCCCATACAACCGGCCAGTCACGCCAAGCGCTTCATCCAGCATCAGGTTGGGGGAGCAGGAAGATCAGCATCCATATCGTCAATAGAGGATCGACAGAACACGATGACATTGACGCCAGGCACGGGAGATACCTCTCGGACGCAATCCCTGGTGCATCAAGATTTTGCATTCAATCCAGCCACCCAAGCGACATACAACGGCGGCGCCGAAACCAGGGCATCAACCATGCTGGGTGATACGCAAGGATACTTTTCCGACTTTGCAGGGCAACAACGAGAGGAACAGGACGCTTATGGTGGACATATGCATAGATACTCTCAAAGCGAGGTCACATCTCCCACTGCGCAAATACCACCTCCATTTCTGGGCTCCAACGATTTAGAGGGCGGTGCGGCCCTACACCTAATGCCGCTCGAACCTCGAGATGTACCCTTTGCTATTTGCGACCCGCACAATTCGACTATTGAGATGACGAGATTCGAGAACATTGCGATGGTCTTACGCCACCGAGCTCGGACGACCCCGAAAAGGGCAGCATACTGGATTTTGGACCAGAAAGGCAAAGAGCTTATATCCATAACGTGGGAGAAGCTCGCTAGTCGAGCCGAGAAGGTTGCACAGGTCATTCGTGACAAAAGCAGTCTCTACCGTGGCGATCGTGTGGCACTAATCTATACCGAGAACGAAATCATCGAGTTTGCTGTTGCACTGCTTGGTTGCTTCCTTGCTGGCGTAGTTGCGGTACCGATTAATGACCTAAAGAACTACCACCGACTCAACGTTGTGCTAACTTCAACGCAAGCACATCTAGCACTTACTACCGAGGCAAACCTCAAGAACTTCCAACGCGATATCACCGCTGCGAAACAGAACTGGCCTCGTGGTGTTGAGTGGTGGAAGACCAACGAGTTCGGCAGTTATCACCCCAAACGCAAAGGCGAGGAGGCTCCAGTCGTCGTACCCGACCTGGCGTATATTGAGTTCTCAACAGCACCAACTGGTGACCTACGAGGTGTGGTCATGAGCCACAAGACGATTATGCACCAAATGGCGACAATGACTGCTATGGTCACGACCGCCACGAGCAATTCAAGGAATGATACTTTCAACCCTGAACTACGAGACAAACAGGGTCATTTGGTAACTGGTAGCCGCAATGGAGAAACTATATTGAGCTACTTGGATCCTCGACAAAGTGTCGGCATGATCATCGGCGTACTATTCAATGTGTATGGAGGTCACACCGTGTATTACATTGATCAAAGAACGGTTGAATCACCTGGTTTATATGCACACTTGATCACACGATACAGAGTCAATCTGATGATCGCTGATTACCCTGGTCTGAAACGAGCTGTGATCAACTACCAGAGTGACCCGATGGCAACGAGAAATTTCAAGAAGGGCATGGAACCCAATTTTAGTGCCGTCAAATTGTGCATGATTGATACTCTTACCGTCGACCCCGAGTTTCACGAAATACTGGGGGATCGTTGGCTGAAGCCTTTACGCAACCCTCGAGCTCGAGAAATCATCGCCCCCATGCTGTGTCTGCCGGAGCACGGTGGCATGGTTGTGAGTATGCGTGACTGGTTAGGTGGAGAGGAACGAATGGGTTGTCCATTGATTCATGAAATGGACCATGAGAAGCTCGAAGAAGAGGACAAGAAAGATGACGGTGCAAACGCAAGTCGCAGTGGGTTTGGCAGCAGTCTTATCGGAGGTGGCTCAACCAAAAGCAAGAAGGAGAAGGTAGTCCAGGAGCTTGGAGAAGTTTTGTTGGACAAAGAAGCCTTGAAGACCAATGATATCGTTGTGCTTGCCATGGGCTCCGAAGCACGAGAAAAGGCGTCTTTATTTCCAAATTCTGTACGGTGTGGCGCTTTTGGCTATCCTATTCCTGATGCCACATTGGCTGTGGTAGATCCCGAATCTGGACTGCTTTGCTCACCGAACTCGGTGGGTGAGATATGGGTCGATTCACCATCACTTTCCGGTGGCTTTTGGGCTCTGCCGAGGCATACTGAGATCATATTCCATGCTAGGCCATTCTGTTTCAAGGAAGGCGATCCCACACCTACAGCCCTTGACATGGAGTTCCTAAGGACAGGTCTTCTCGGCTGCATCATAGAGGGCAGGGTGTATGTGCTTGGACTCTACGAAGACAGATTACGGCAAAGAGTGGAATGGGTCGAGCGTGGTCTTGCAGTACAGGAACACCGGTACTACTTTGTCCAACACCTAATACTCAGCATTATGAAGAACGTCCCGAAGATTCATGACTGCTCCGCTTTTGATTGCTTTGTCAATGACGAGCACCTCCCTGTCGTGCTACTGGAAACGGCTGCTGCGTCGACGGCGCCAATAACCTCTGGAGCACCGCCACGACAGCTTGACATACCATTATTGGACTCGCTAGCAGAGAAGACGATGGAGGTATTGTTGCAAGAACATCAGCTTCGTGTTTACTGTATTTTGATTACCGCCCCCGGTGTTTTACCGCGGGTGATCAAGAATGGGAGGCGTGAGATTGGCAACATGCTTTGTCGCAAGGAGTTTGATCGAGGTAGTTTGCCTTGTGTGCACGTCAAGTTTGGCGTAGAGCGTGCGGTCCAAAACCTTGCGGTCGGAGAAGATATCCAGGGTGGTATTTGGTCTCCCATATCCAGTGCAATGCGAGACGAACTGTTGTTCGAACAGGAGAAGCAGTGGTCTGGTGCAGATTACCGGGAAGTGGTCATAGACGACCGAACATCTACCTCCTTGAGCAACTTTACGAACATTTTCGACCTGATGCAATGGCGCGTGGCGAGGCAAGCAGACGAACTTGCTTATTGCACGATTGATGGTAGAGGCAAGGAAGGCAAACCCCTCAGCTGGAAGAAATTCGACTTGAGAGTGGCTTCTGTTGCAATCTATATGAGGAACAAGCTAAAGCTGAGACCGGGCGACCATGTCGTACTGATGTACACACATTCAGAGGAATACGTGTTCGCGATATATGCTTGCATGGTGTTGGGAGTGATTGCTATACCCGTAGCACCGCTGGATCAGAATCGCCTCTCCGAAGATGCACCTGCGTTTCTGCATATCGTTGCGGACATGAAAGTCAAAACAGTGATTTGCAATACCGAGGTCAATGACCTGTTCAGGTCGAAGGTAGTATCACAACATCTAAAGCAGTCTGCGCAGTACCTGAAGACTAACATTCCTAATATTTACAATACTACGAAGCCTACTAAACAGTCACATGGCTGCAGAGATCTTGATTTGACTATCAATCGATCATGGATATCACCGACCAATCCAGTTCTTGTCTGGACATACTGGACGCCCGATCAGAGACGCATTAGTGTACAGCTTGGTCATGATACGTTGATCGGGATGTGTAAAGTGCAGAAACAAACATTCCAGATGACGAGCCTGAAACCTGTATTAGGTTGCGTCCGAAGCACTATTGGTATAGGGTTTCTGCACACATGTCTGTTGGGCGTGTACAATGGCTGCTCGACGTATTTGATGTCACCACTTGAGTTCGCGCAAAACCCACAACAATTGTTCATGGCTCTGTCGAGGTACAAGGTGAAGGATACCTATGCTACAACACAGATGTTGGATTTTGCTATGGGAAACATGGGAGGCAAAGGTTTCTCGTTGCATGAACTCAGAAACCTCATGATCTCAACCGAAGCTCGACCAAGGCAGGACATCTTTGCCAAGGTTCGGATGCATTTTGCACAGACCGGTCTGGATCGGACGGCCATCAATACTGTTTATTCCCACGTACTAAACCCCATGATTGCGTCCAGAAGCTACATGTCAATAGAACCGATAGAACTCTTCCTGGATACCCGCGCTCTACGAAGAGGCCTTATCTATCCAGTCGATCCGGACAGCGATCCGAGTGCGCTCTGTGTGCAGGACTCAGGCATGGTTCCAATCTCAACTAGGGTTGCCATAGTCAATCCCGAAACGTCTCAGCTATGTCGTGTTGGCGAGTACGGTGAGATTTGGGTACAGTCCGAAGCTTGTGCAAAGTCGTTCTACATGTCAAAGCAAGCATTCGATGAAGAGAGGTTCAACGGTCGACTTTTTGGCGATGCGCCGAACGAAGCGTACGTGAGAACCGGCGATCTTGGCTTCTTGCACAACGTGACAAGACCGGTTGGTGCGAACAATCAGCCTGTGGAGATGCAAATCCTCTTCGTGCTTGGTAATATTGGCGAGACCTTCGAGATTAATGGTTTGAATCACTTTCCACTTGATATTGAAAATAGCATTGAAAGATGCCATTTCAATATGACGCCAGGTGGATGTGCTGTATTTCAAGCTGGCGGAATGGTTGTTGTCGTTGTCGAAGTTAGAGTGAAGCCGAACTTGGCATCGATGGTACCAGTCATTGTGAACACAGTCTTGAATGAACATCAAATTATCGTTGACATCGTCGCCTTTGTTGGTCCTGGTGACTTCCCAAGAAGCCGGCTAGCTGAGAAGCAGAGAGGCAAGATTCTCGCTTCATGGGTCACAAGAAAACTTCGAACGATAGCGCAGTTCGGCATTCGAGATCCTGAAGGCGATGTCGCATTCATGGAAGGCATGGAGAACCGGTCAAACCGACAAAGCACAATTACAGCGGGTAGACCATCAATGCAAGAGCCTCGCAGTTCAATAGCGCTAGAACAACCTTCGCCTGCTTCAAAGCACGAGCTCAACCACAGGTCGAGTATCATGCCAGAAATACCGCTGGATATACCACAAGGTCAATTCGAAATCGATACTTCCGCCATCGGCCGTCGAGATTCATACACAGCTATGCCTGCCGTTGCTGTCAACGATAGACCTTTTCCTTCTCAAGACACCAACCAATTCGCATCAGAACTACCAACATCATACAACGAGGTGCACCAATATCCCGGCCGCGACGATAAGTTCTTCGATCCGAATGCAGACCCCGAAAGACCATACGGTGACTACACACCACAAGACTCCTCCGAGGATCTAACAAGCCACAACAGACCACGACTCGCACTCATGAATCCTGACGACTACCACAGCAATGACGGCTCTAGCAACACACCGACAACAGCGACCGAAATCACCAGCGCGACACCAAAATCTACGTATCCCGGCGGATCATCTCTAACACCAGCATCAGCCAATCCCGTACCACTCGAACCAGAAAGTCCATACGATGACTCCGGCAACCCGTTCCTAAACCACATACCTCACGGCGTGCCAGCATTCGATTTCCCAACTCAACGGCGCGACTACTCACAACCATCATCACATACCACATCTCCCGTTCCTGCTACAAAAGCACGAGCCCTATTACCGAGCCAAATGAACCGCCCCTCAAGCTACCACGCGCCGTTATCAACAACCGAAACGCAACCACAGCCGCAATCACAATCGCAATCGATATATCAAGACCTGTCCTTCCGCGAACGAGAGCGCGCCGACGCAGGACGGTTAGGCTATGAGCAATCAGGGTTCAATATACCGAGAAAGACGTCGAGAGGGGAGAATGGGAATGGACAAGCACAAGGAGAAGGACAGAGGCTGTATGATAATGGACTACACCCGGGTGATAGTAGACGGAGTGTGGATATTCAGAGTACGCTTGGGAGTGTGAGTCGACGGTATGATGGGAGTGGGTATGAGGATTACAGTCGTTATTAATTAGATGAGGCTGTAGCTGGGTTGTATTGGATTGGATTGGATTATGTGTACATACGGCGTATTGTACATTTTGTTTGAAGGTCTGAGAGGAAGTGGAGGATTACGTCTGTGTACGAAATGATAGCGTTGCGGTACAGCAATTGTGGGCAGGTATGCTGCTGATGAAATGACCATGAATGTGGATACGAATATGGAAATGAACTTGAAAATGAACATACAACCACCGTTATCGAGAGTCATATTAATCCGATTGATAGTACTCAAAGCTGTCATGGTACTCTATCTATTGTCAAAATTGTAGCGTATGGGTCATACCAGATCTCTCGTAACGCTCTTGGATTGAACCCGTCTTCTGATACCTTGACCATTACATGATCCCTTGCTGAGGCGCGAAAGATTAGGGATGGAGAGGGCTCTATCTAGGATGAAAGCGATGATCATGCGCCGGAGGATATAGCCACGTATATGCTGTATATTAGTATCGAGAAGGAGCTTCTCGTCCGCTTGCTGGTTTGGGTGTCTGCTGGACTGAGTAAGTATGTTTCTGTGGAATATACTATAATCTCCATTGATCGAGCTGATCCTTTTTATTACCGTGTCAGGAGACAGGATCGTGTGGGAAGAACGACGGAGCTTTGTGTTATTATTGGTTGAGGATGGTTAATGTATTTCTTGATATGGCAGTGCTGTTGTAGCATATATCCTATACGTCAGAGTGTATCTCAATGGCCCGGGAATCTATCTCGTCACCTAGGTAGATTGTTGCTTTGGACTCCGATAGTGTGCTCCCGAAAGTGTGTATTTAGAAGAGAGGAAAAGCGAGAGTCGTAGCTCGAGGCGGCTGGTGATGAGTTTTTGGATGATTATTCGGAATCAGGATGAGACTGTGGATGTTACGGATAGTGTGGTAGATGTCGAGGATGGAATGTGTATGAACCGGAGTGGGACTGAAGTCCGGTGTTGCTTGCTCGCAGGGATGTCTGGTGATGGTGGGAGATCAAGGTACCGTAGAGGCTGGATTGTCGATCAAGTCAGCCTTGGTTAGTGAATGTCTTTACTTTGTTCTTCCGGAACAATGGTGTTTGTCCTAGGCAATGGGATGTGATGGCCTGATACCACCGGACAGGGCGTTCAATGGATCGTACTAAGAGAGAGACTGATAACATCTAGTGACAGAGAACCATGGTTTCACGGAATGCTTCTGGTAGTGGCTCGGAACTATCTGCTGAGTGATCAGATGTGGTTGATTCTGCGAATACTATTTCATTTCCACTTGTCCGGGATAGTGAACGAGCAGCCAGTAAGTGAACGTGAACGGAGCTTGTCTGTTGTCTGTTGTCGACATGGCAATGGCAGCTCCACTCTACCAGAGTGTCGTACGCGCTTTGAACGTGCCAAACCACCTGTTTCACGTGAACACTTCCAGTGGCTGTATATAAGGTGCAGACTGCTCGGAGCAACTTGTTGAACGTAAATCAATCATCTTGCCGAGTCGTCGGTCCGCTCAGCACTTATCAAAACCAGCTTCCCACCTACCGTACACACAAAGACAACTGCGGCGATGAAGCCCAAACGTCGTCAGAAGTGTTCGCCGGCAAGACGAAAGACTCGCAATACGAATCAGTGCGTTAGCGATCAACCCGCGGCCACAATGCCAATACCAACACCAGCGCTAGCGCCACCCATAAGGGCTATTCGATGGTTCGAACACATTCCTGCAGAGATCCGCCTTCAAGTCTATCGGGACTTCTTCCATAGGGACAAAACAAGGGTTCATGGGTGTCAAGATGACAAATGCGAGGATGCAAAACGTACAATAGATCGTGTTAAGAAAAAGAACGTCAACAGAATCGACCTGTTCTTGACCTCGAAGGGAGTGTACCTGGAAGCACAGAACATCTGGTTTGATGGAGCTTTTGAGCTGAAAGCATGTATGCGACCGCTCCTCCAAGTAGCACCTCATTCCTCAATACACACCAGCTTTATGAATCAAATGACGACACGCATTCGTCATCTTAGACTGACGACTCCGGAACTCCTTGACGCAGAACAAGGCTGGAGGAACAGCTTCATATCCCGCAAGCCAGACCTCTTGAGATCAGTCACGGTCAGTGGTTCCCACTTGGTCTTGTACTTACGGTCTGAGTGGTATCACTGGACACGATTTCGGCTGAACGGAGGGGAAGGCAAAAGCCAACTCCATGTCAACTTTCGTGGGTCGCGTCCGCAAACGCAAAAATTTCTTCGTTTAATGAACGAATGGGGATTCGACTTACATGAGGAGTGAAGTGTACGTACCAATCGCGCTGAGCCCGGAGAAGGTGAAGGATGAAACGGATCAAGCTGGAATGATCGGAAACATCGTTGTGAAGATGGTGATTGATCCTAAGACCGGAACCAGGAATAAGTTTCGTTGGTTTTGGGGGCATTGGTGTATTTCCTGATCATCGAAAGGTATCCAGAGGAACATTCAGACGGCCTGGAATCGAGCAACAAAGCTTGGTCTGAGCCATGTTAAAAAGAGAACAAAATCTGAACTGAGCCTCGTCAGCGAGTTAGCTAATTGCGCAGTCAAGCTTTCGTGAGTGCAGAAGTCTTTCTTCTTGTTCCTCCCGCATGTCGATTCTTGCGTGTCTGAATCGACACTGGCAGGATAGTACATGGTACACATATTCATGGAGAATGTTGTTGGATATTCCAAGCAAATTCAAACAATATACATAAAGACAACTGGGTAGACAAGATGTCTAAGAAGACGCAAAATCAAGGTCCAACTAGAGTATGAGGAGGAAGGTTTGCCGAAAGTCATTGCTTGTCCCATATATCGCACTGATATATCTTCTTTCTGTTGTAACAAATTGTAATATATGGTATACATGTGTCTGATACATGTCAATACATGATCGTAAATCTCGTCTAACATTCTCGAACATTGCAGAACATTCTATAACGTCTAGTCTAGCCCGCCACTCTTGCATAACCTCCCTGTTCCCCACTAGCCACCCTCCATGCCCGTAGAGGCAACGCTTGTAAAGCGAGCGCTTTCTTCTCAATGTATAGCCAGAAAGTTACCGCTCCAATAATGACGAAAACAATGTTAGTAATATAGTATCCATCCCTATGCATTACGCATGTGCCACCTCCGTCAATACATCGATGCTTTTCCGCTTCTAGTGCACAGCTGAAAGCGGACGTTACCGGGATGATGCCGTCGGCAAGCGTGAGTTTGGCTAGTTCAGCTGTTGTGGGTGGATTGCATGTTGCTGAGGTAAACATGTCGACGAATTTGAGGATGAAGAACTTGGGGAATGTGCCTCCAAGGTTGGATACAGTCGCAAGCAGTGTCATGTATGTCCCACCGATCGCAGGGTCGGCAATGCGAGCGTGGAAAGCTGAAACGGCGACGAACATGATGGTGGACATGAACGTGCTATAGACGTGCTCGACAATTACTGTGATCATGTACCACATTGGGACCGCCTCGCCGACCGCAACAGGATAGATCATGATTGTGAATTGTGCAAAGACTGCAGCGATCAGTCGCGCGACAAATGCCCAGCACCACAGTCTTAATGGTGTGTATTTAGTTGACCATTGGCCCGCATAATACCCTAGACCAATCTCAAAGGGAAAGTCGATAAGCACAACCAGTGCCATGTTCGCTTGACCGAAGCCTTTGTCGAGAAGTTTGAGGTTGGTGACTGCCTCATTTGTGACAAATCCGAGCTTTGCGATCAGGTGAATAATGCAAATTGTGATGATATTCTTGAGTTTGAGAACGGCCCACATAGACCGGTAGACTTCAGCTATGCTGTCTCGTTCTCTGGTCTTCTCTTCTCTCTTCAAGATGGCAAGACCAAGTGTTACGAGGAGATATATATAGCCCCAGAATTTCATGTAGCCACCCAGTGTGACCAGGCCATAGTCCTGAGGTATAGTGCGGAACCATGTGTTCGGAAATTCAGGAGCTTGGAGAGCAAGGAAAACGGTATGACTGAGAAAGGAGCCTGCTGTAAGACCCACTGTCTGAGCAGTGGACGCATAAGAGATGTTTTGAATGCTGAGAAGGGAAATGGCCCAGCCATCAACAGCGATGTCTTGAGTTGCGCAGAGAAAAACGAGGAGGAACCACCAGCCTGTAAAGGACCAGACACCAGAGTCACCGCTGTTGCCAGCTGCTTCCATCATGTGGTCTATGCGTCCACCGAGGTAGATCATTGAGAGGCCGGAAATTGTTTGAATAGGTGTAATCCAGCTTTTCCTTCGGCCGAACCTTTGCGACCAGACTGCATCGACTATAGGCGACCAGAGAAGTTTGAGAGAATATGGATAGATGGCGAGAGAAAAGACGCCAATTTGACCATAGGAGAGGTACTTTTTGAGGAGGAAAGGTACCGAGCCAGATGCCAGACCCATCGGTATACCCTGGAGGAAATAGAGCAGACATAGCAGCAGGAAATTCCTCTTGTCTTGTCGAGGTAAATCCGAAAAGCTGATCTCGACCATATGTGGCGTCGCAGGGGTTATAGTTGGAGGATCATTGTCCAAACTGAAGTCCTGCCTCGCAAGATATGCATCCTTGACCTCGTTCTCCCCAAGCGCATGCTTCTTCCTATGCTCTATCATTTTTCCGTTTCCCTCGGCGTGACCATTTAAATGCCCATTCTGGTGCCCTGTCTCGATCGAGAGGTTCTTTAGTGATTTGTTGCTTTTCTGCTTCTTCGTGCTCCTCCTCATCTGGGATCGTGATGTTGCTCCTTCCACTAGAGGTATGTCCTCGGATCGCTCAGACCAGTCTGAGAACTCGTCGTTTAGCTCAAATTCTTCAGGGTTGGGACCTTTGTTGGTAGTTGGTGGAAGATGGTCGAGTTCGATGTTCGAAGTAGTGTTAAGGAGTGACTTTTGACGATGGTGTTGGACCTCTTGTTTGTGCTGCGCAAGGTGTAATGGTAATACAGGGCTGTCGAAACGAGAGGCGAAACGAGAAGCAATGAGAGGCGGGACGAAATTGTCACCGGTGTCAGGCATCCATGCGAGGAATGTTGAAGACAGAAACCGTGTCCTTTGGTGGGCCGGATTTATGTTTAGCAAGAAACAAAATGTAGCACGCTGATTGGATGTTCTTTTCAGGTACCCGTAACTTTGATACAATCGTTGGTCATCAGGAGGACATTGGGTGGTGTTGCCAGAGGCACATCAGGCGGCACTGACAAAGCGAGCCACTACTACTCGAAAGGTCACAGTTGCAACATTCAATACTACCTGGTCACACGACTCGAGCAGTACTCAATGCGTGGGCAACGTGTCCGTTAATTCATGCCAGACCATATCGGTCACGTGACAGTAATACTGATAAGCGATGGTCCCCCTGATCGAAAAGGGGGAGCATCATAGTTGCACATCGGATTTACATTCATGAGGTCGAAATGAATCATGTCGTATCATTACTCGACGGGACGGACTGTATGGCCCTTATCATTGGTGGACGCTGCTGCTATTCTACAGTATTGAATAATTATTGCGGAGAAGATTTGGCAGAATGTTCACAATATGTTCTCATTATTCGCCAGTGTCAGACTGGACCACTATGCATCGGTGGATGCTCGGCATTTTATCAAATGGTCACTGTGCGTCCGGCTTGCAAGATGTAATGGTGTATAGTAGAGCTTTGTTTCACTATTCGTAACTAGAGGCTGTCTTCAAGCTGTGATCTATCAAATAAGATATGTGAAAACTCTGAACTCTGTAATTGTTCAGTGAGGGTACCTGCTCAGGATTTGTTCAGAAGAAACTGCCAATCCCACAACCTGCCTATTCGTGGTGCCCTGTATGATGGTGTGTATGATGGTGATGATGATGTGCGTGACCATGTCCGTGAGCATGATTGTGGCCACCATCTTCGTCGGCGTTGCTGTTAGCGGCAGCCTTCTTACCATATTTGCAACACGCTTCATGTCGCCTCAAGTTGTCGAGTCTCGGAAACTTCCTTCTGCAACCAAGATGCTGGTGCTTACATTTCATATGCTCGTTCTCTGGTCTGTGACTCGCCATATGACGACGGAAATTACTCCCTTCTGCATTCAACCACTGATGACATATCGGACAATGAGCGCGATTAGAACCTGTATGACTTGCGAGGTGATCATCTCTAACCTGCTTGTACATGAATGACTTATTACAGCCTGGGAAAGTGCATTTCCAGGGTAATTCTTCGGCTTGGCCACCATTTGAGTCTGCTTGAGGAGACTTTGAGTCGGCTTTTGATGCAGTTGCTGACCCCGCGGCATAGAGCGGCGCAAGGTGTTTCTTGGAGATATGTCCTGTCAGCGCTGCTTCGGTAGCGAAAGATGCTGTGCATGCTGAGCCCCATCGGCAGGTCACTGTGCCCTTCAGTGAAAGGTGACTGTTCTTGACATGCTTCTTGAGATCGTCGGTCCGTGCAAATGTCTGACCACATATTGAACCGCAAGGCATGAGCCATTGACATGATTTGCCGGTCTTGATCGCCGAAGGTACTGGTTTGATGGCTGACTGATTACCATTACTGATCACATCACTATCAGTGGACGGCTGAGTTACTGGTGTGGAGATGGAGTGTTCAAGCAAGTCCGTAGTGTGGAAGTGCTGCATAGGCTGTTGGTCAAGGCTGTTCAGGTTCAATAGGTTGAATGCTTGCACAGTACAAGGCTGGTGTAACACGTCATGTTGTTGCCAGGGATACTGGTTGCCAGGAGCGGTCGGGTCACAGCCAAATGTGAAACCAAAACCAGGATCAACGTGCTGTGGTGGTGGAAATTTTGGAGCCTGGTCTATCAGACACGGATCCGGCGCACAATGATGAGCTTGCTGGAATGTCTGCCAATGGTCGAGAGCGACATCAAAAGCTGATTGCATCGGTTGCTGCACGTTGAAATCGGCATAATCATCGACTTGTGGAGGTGTACACGTTTCATCACATGGCGTGATATGCGGCACATATGAATTCAAATCGTAGAGTTGCACTTCAGCATCGAGATCAGGGAGTGGAAGAGGCGTCGGATCAACACATATGCCGCAAGTAGAAATACAACTGTCCCAACTGGTGTGGTGGTCTTGCGGGCAATCCTTCTTGTCGTGTCCGTTTTCTTCACATTCCTCCTCACACTGCATACAGTCGTCATCACACTTTACTGGTGTCCCGTGGTCAAGTATTTCATCAAATGCGTTGAAATGTGATTGTTGGTGTTCCTCGAGGCATTCATCACAGTCGTCAAAGCATTCTTCACAATCTTCCGGCTCGGTTACGGCTTGGCAGCACAGAATGCCCGTACCACAACACTCCTCACCATCAGCATGGTGTCCATCACAACACTTCTCGTAATTGTCGTAGTCCGTGAAACGGTCAATAGATTTTTGTAGTTCCTTTAGTTGTTCGAAGTCAATGCAATCAGGATCATCACATTCGTCCATATGGAGTAGTGGTTGAGATAACACAGCCGGTGGTCTTCCTGTGAGTTCGCAGTTGCAATCATCGCCTCGAGTGCGATTGTTTATCTTCAGTCTCGCTGCGCCCATGGTAGCCATGGCTTTTGGCTGTCGTGCTTGCCTGGCAGCCATGCTGTTGCCCGGATGATGCAACTACTCGCTGTCAGATTCGCCGAAGTCGGGTGTGGCTTTTCCTGCCGACGGTCAATCTGGACTCGAGACTTTCGAGTTTTAGTACCACAGTGTCGTGCGTGCAGTGATGCACTATTTACTTTGCAAGTAATTTATGTCACTTCTAATCCATGATCAAAC
>Ga0181469_100117_pt1 | contig 24063 bp, 25 predicted proteins | sample InSIn2SAF170_2_FD_119081 | JGI IMG/M metagenome (GOLD analysis project Ga0181469, IMG submission 119081) | Clean room microbial communities from NASA Spacecraft Assembly Facility at Jet Propulsion Laboratory, Pasadena, California, USA -... ... | reverse complement strand
CGCCCCCATGTCATTGCCAGGCCCTCTAATCAGACTACCGAAAAGACTCAGATGTGGATCGCCCATTGACGCTTCTCGGCCTCGAGCTCTTCTTGCTGTACCTCCGGTACTTGCGACTGGTATGACTGGTTTTGCGAAGCTACAAATGGTTTGCAATGCTTCGAGCGTGATTTGAAGCGTATCAGACTCTCGTGTCTCGGCTTCTTGAATTCTGAATGTATTCTGATCAACGTAAGTTGCTTCGAATACAACTAAAATACGACGAGCAATGTCCGTGATATTCTTCTTGAGCTCATCAGCACCTTGAGGTGTTTCCAATAACAGCTCATAAGCGTCAAAACACTCTCTAAATCGACGCCTGAGCTTATCAGTGAAAGCCGTAGCTCGGAGCTTGGCAACATCAAGCTGGGCGAAACGATCCCACCAACCATCATCCCAGCAACCTAATGTGAGGAGTGTTCCATATAAGTTGGTGATGTCGATCCATTGATCTGGCGGAGGACGGTCGGCTGGAGAACGAGTAATATGCTTCACAACCGGCAATTGGAACTCAGACGGGAAATTGGTCTCGTCAAATATTGAGAGAATATCCTGAAGCTCTATCGCTCTCTTGTTGAGCTCTTCAGATGTTGGAACCATTTCTTGAATAGACAACCCGGCAAATTGATCTGTAGGAGTTGACATGGTCTCTTGATGTAATAGTGACACAGGAGCAATGCAGCCCTGCACCACATTATATGCCTTGCTTTGGTGAACATGAAGAAAGAGGAAAAGAGGAACCTTAGCTTGGAAGGGACCTTTTGAGGCCGCTGTGCCGCAGCAGAAGCAGTGTTGGTGAACATTTCACGATGCTGCTTGCTGCTGGGCTAGAAGACACCGGGCGGGTCCAAAGAGGTATGATTGATGTCATCCAGTAGTTCTGGTCAAGAACCACATCAGGTAGCAAAGCAACTTGGTAGAAGATGGCCGAGAAGGTGGCATTGGTAGAGTGGTATTGGCAGAGTGACATTGGCAGAGTCGGTCGAGCATCGGGAGGTGGACTCGAGGAGGTCATCCACGCTAAACGGTGACCAGGCATCTACTATGCCTTAGAGGCGGAAAGTCCCATCTTAGCGTGGTAAGATGAATTTGTAATGTAAAGAGCACATATGCACGGGTTGTATAGCATGATCCAGAGGCATCGATTAGCTTGGGCATATGCAGGCGACGTCGAGTTGAGCACATGGTGGGACTTGGCGTTCATGCAACCAAGATCACGTGAAACAGACTAAATCGCAGAAAGTTTGCCGGGGTTTCGCGGCCACGCTTGCGGTTTCCCAGCGAGCGCTTAGACAACCATTGACAATCTGGACGAATGCGTTCAATGTGATGAAGGGGGAGCCATTGTATACAAAGTGGACTTTGAATATTTGCGGCGATGATTTGCCACTGGTGCTTTGAGGGCTGCAGCCGTAAGGTGGCTCGAAAGAGTCTACCTTGCCCTTCAAGTTAGCCTTGCCTGCACATTTCACATAGTTTGCTGCTTGAGCGTTGCCAGTCCGTCCCCGCTACGCCGTGTAGACCTTTGTGTGCCGTCTTTGCCTCGCTTCTGAGGTACCAAACGTGATATCTCGACATCTTCTGAGTTTCGTGGCGTTCGCTAAGTCAAAATATGGAAGCTTTCGGGATATTTCCTGGTCTTAGCTCACCGGCACGGATGGAACCCAGTGGGCAATCGAGATGGAGCGCATCCCCTCGACCACACTCGAGCAGACACATTAGGTCAACACTTCGCTGCTTCTCCTCCGGTCTTGATGTATCGTCCAATCGGGATCTGATCTGCAAAAGGCGGTCTCGTATACTTTCGTAAGATGACTTAACCATTGTGCCGCAAGGTGTTGGCTGACACAAACATCAATTACCTTTGAGAAGCTCGTACTTCCGCGTTCAAGCCCCTCTAGTAAGAGCCCACATACATATCCGTATATGCCGGATGGATCAGAATGAAGATCGGAGCATTTAAGTTAGCATGTTGGAGCTTCGCATCGCTGCCACATGCTGTATCACATGAGGAGAACATGCACCACGAATTTGTCCCACAGGTTCTCAATGCTGCAGTCAACTGAAATCAGCAACTCCATGCACTTGAGAAGGAAAAACGATGGTCACTCCTTCCCTTCCTTATCTTCCTTGATGCTGATGCCTAGGACCAGAACAAAGGCACAGATCAGGACCTATCAGTGTCAGCGCAAAACCAGACAAGGCTGTACATGACCTACTAGCATGCTGAGGATACACATAGTGATTAGCTCCCAGCCACCACTGATAGCTTTACCTCTAACCATTTCAGCCTGCCAATGAAGGTAGCGATAGCAACCAACACAAGTGATTAAGAGCGCCATGATATGGCAAACCGCAGAAAAAGGTATACTGATAACCAAAAATCCGAATACGGGATCCGGTGTATCTGAATGAGTCAAACGCATGAGTTGACTGATGATAACACCAAGCATGGCAAAGGCCTGTGCAGTACGAATCCATGCTAGAGCAGTCCGTTCATTCGCTGTATAACAAGACTTTTCCGTCAGAATCGAGTGCCGAATGTGTTTGGATGCGTAAAAGCTACGGGTCGTGTATGGACTGACCTAAATGATCGCGACATTTGTCGTGAGGAACCGAAAGTGATATGTGCCTCTTCCATGCAACAACGATCCGATTAGGTTGCTTGCGTAATGCGGTAGTAGCAGCTGGCTGGACGGGGGCAAGCACTGCTGCATCTGTATCAAGGTTCAATGACTCCTGTGCTGAGGCAATAGACAAAACCCTACTGGCTCGCAGTGTGTTTTGTGTTCGACTATCTGCCATGAGTCTGTATCTCTAGGAGCGCCAGTTCTTTAGTAACACCGACATTAGTAAGATCGAAGACCAACCATCGAGTGAAGAACAAGTGCAGTCGAGTGCCGGTCGCAAGCTCTGTTGTCCTTCATTGCTGCCAGCAGGAAGCCGAGGAAGCAAACTATAATGCCGTCGACCAGGACTCTGCCGAAATTGAGCCGGGCTGGATACCTGATGTCACGAGCCGGCTCATGCTGCAATTCGTAAAGCTTACAACGACTTCGGGCGGTGTATAGATACAGTCCAAGTCAAAGAACTCGGTTCAGATGGGATTTTGTACTTCACCCCGCGAAGGGCCCGAGGAACAGCTCGATAACGATGATGAACTGCTACCAAAATTAAAACGCTGAAGTGTTGCCAAGATCGTTATTATGCTTAGCTAAATACAGTTAGAGTGCTGCCTCGGAGAAGCTTAGCGGACATGCCAGCCTATAGCAAGATCAAGATCGTCCTCGTCACGATCCTCTTCCCTCCCAGCCCCACGATTCCCGGTCAGGCTGCAGGATCTGTTCCTTGTATTTCAATGTTACCAGCCATCCGTTTCCTGTTGAACAACGTGCATTGTGCCATTCTTATTTCATCTGCTGCTGTCTTCCTTCGTGTCATGTGCTGTACTCTTTCTTCTTCCTCGTGTGCTGCTCCATTCTCTTCAGCATCATCAATATTCCAGCTCGGAGCTTGTTCCATATTCACTTCATCTATCTGCTGATCCCCGCAGCATTACGTTGCCTGCATTCGTGTTATATATCTGCCTCCAGTATCTAGACTACGCCCACAGATCGACCACATAAGAAGATACCGAAAGTATAGGCAACACTTAGAATCACTTTCAACCAAGATCGTTCAAAATGCTAGGCGGATTTCTCTTCGGCTTCTGGAGGATTCTTGAGATCATCACCTTGATACCGGTGATTGGCATGCTAGTAAGCCTGATGATGAATTTCGACGAGATCATAGCTAACTTGCGCAGTCATGGTTTGTGAGTGGCTTCAACAGTAACAACCAGTTGACGCCGCCATCAATTCTGGTCCTCTTCATCGTCTCTATTCTAGCCTGCGCCTGGGCTATCGCAACCCTCCTCCGACTCGGCTCCACCCGCCGCTCCGCCATCTTCGTCGCATTCATTGATCTATGTTTTGTCGGAGCATTCATCGCCGCCGACTACGAACTTAGAGGTATTGGACCAGCCAAATGCTCAAACTTCCGGAGCGCGCCCATCTACGTGGCGATCGGACCTTTTGGATACTACGGAACACAAGCCGACTCGCCATGGGCTTTACACATTGATAAGAATTGCGCCATGTTGAAGGCTTCATGGGCCTTTAGCATCATGAACACTATTCTTTTCTTCATTACTTCTATTCTCGCAGTTTTCCTCCATCGACATGAGAGGACAGTCGTGGTGAAGGAGGTTCGGAGATCAAGACATAGCAGCAGGAGAGGACATTCGAGAGGATCGCAAAGAAGCGGCAGCGGCAGCAGACGTCGATCATACTATGTCTAAACAATGAATGACCACAAACAACCATACGAGATGTGATCCGCAATATGCGATCTACGACTTACGAATTTCTTTTTTTAGTTTCTTATTGTATACCCTCAATCTCGACGACGTTCTAGCAGGCAAGCGCATGACCTGATTTGTTGGAGAAAGACGTGTGTTGGAATCATACTAGCAACAGCAACGGTGAGCTACCATAGATAATCAATGGAAATGTGTATACACAATCATTTACCGCATTGCAATTCGCAGACGCCCGAACACAGTACAATGCCGCTGTTTGATGGCACCATCTCGTGCTACGTGGTGCACCCGCCTGTCTGTCACTGTCATCTTACCTACCACATCCTGAACGTGGTGAACATATGACTGAAACAAATCTGTAGCCACACGTGTAGTACATGGACGGGAAGAAACAAAGTATAGATACATACTTAGGTAGGCACGAGCACTGTAAAGTATTGTAACAAAAACAGAGCAGTATATACATAAAAAGTCTTGCTGACATCCATCACTTTCGAGCACGTCTTTTCTCCACAGTCACAGGAGGTAGATACTAGCTGCACTGATGAGATTGGTATTGAGACATCGCATCTCACGCCGACGGAGCGAAATAGCCACGCGACAGAATTACCCTTCAGAAAGTGAAGGTAAGCCACCGAAACAGGTTAGATGAAATACCCGATCGGGCAAGTCAGTACGAAGTTCAATGACCGGGAGCGAGGAGTGAAGCTTCACTTCTTCGTTGCTGATAAGATGTGGGAGTGTGGTTTATGGTACTGCGGTGAATGTAGATTGTGGGTGGTTGGAATTTCACTCTGGCGTGGTTTTCTGGTTGTGTGTTTGCTATATAGCATGTGGTTTGGGTTGTGGTAATGATGGGTGGAGTGTATGGTTGGAGATGTGATTAAATGGTATATTTTGGGTGATATTCTATTATTGTATCTATCTGAGTAGCTGTTGCAAGCCTTCTATCTACATACTGGACTGCAGACAGCAAGCTCAATCCTCATCACTACTATCCTCCGAATCCGCCCCACTATCTAATGCACTCTCAGCCTCCGATAGACCTCCCTCAATATCATGTGGTGGCAGCATAATGAAGGACTGGAGACATGTTATACGGCTGCCGGTTGAATATGTATCTGTGCTCGCGCGGCCGATGAAGCTATTGACCTGCTGGGCGTTCTTGGGGAGCTCAGAGTTCTGGATGACGATGAGTTTTATGGTGCCGTCGCTGCAGGCGATTGTCAAGAGTTGTGCTTCCAGATCGTGGGGTGTGAGGTCTAGGATTTGGAAGTCTTTAATGCGGTTTGTGATGGCCATTTGTTTGCCACCTGTGTGAGCTATTGGCGTTGGCGTCGAGATTTCCTTGTCGTTGGTGCTGGTTGTGCTGGTTTTTTGGTCGATACTGTAGACGATTATGCTTCCGTTTTCGGTTGATATGGCTAGGAATTCGCGGTCGGTGTCAATTGAGAAATACCGAATTTGGTGGACTTTTGTCAGTGGTTGTGGTAGACATATACATTTCGCTTTTGAGTCTTGGCCGAATACCACGACTCCTCTTTCGAAACTTACGGCGAATTCTGTGCCGTCTTTGTTCCATACGATCTTTCGTCCTTCACCGTGGCTATGCTTACTTTCTTTTACTGCCTGCAGGATCTTGCGGTCGAAATTTAGGACACCTGCTTTCTTGCCTGTAACGAGATTCCAGAGCCGCATGCATTTCTCGCCGCGCCCTACGCTTACCATGAGTTTCATTGAGGGATGAATGGCGAAATCGTTGACGCCGGATGGGAGGATGCTCATCGCTGAAGTATCACCCGATGCCTGACCAGGCGCTTTGGGTTTAGGCGCCTTGATGCTTGAAACAACATTGAGGTCTCGAACACGGGTAACGGAGATGGTATTATCCTCGCTTGCTGACAGCAGCTTCGACCGTGATGGGAAGTGCAGTGCTGTTATGCTCGAGGAATGTTGCACCAGAGTTCCTAGTTCGCGATTCATGGGATTCTCGCTGATTTGGTTAGGGCCGAGACTGGGCATGCTGGGCATTTTGCGACCTTTTGAGTCGGCATCCGGGAGTGGAGAGGGCGAGAGTGAATAAATGTTGATGCGCTCATCTGAGCCGCCCGTTGCGAGATAGACGCCTTGGGTCGAATCTTCAGGCATAGGAGATAGAGCTAGACAACGAACTGCTGAGGCGTGGGCGTTGAAGAGGAAGGAATCTGAGTATTTTGCAGTGAAGGTGTCTTCCGACAGATGGAGAGTGGCTGTGATGCCGTGAAGGACTCTTTCATAAGAGCCCGCGATGATTTGAACAGTTGGCGTGATAGTCTTCACATCGATGTGGTTTTCTGTCTTTGCGATTTTCGATGGTGCTTGTTTGGCAGGTTTTGCAGTTGTAATGGTAGCTTGCTTTGACAAGGCATGCTGGTCCTGAGCAACGCCATGATTTCCATTGGTAAGTCCCTTGTGACCATTGGAGACTGCCTTTGATGTATTACTTTGACCTGTTGGGACATCATCAAGCTTTGGAGACTTCTTCGCTGCATGACCGTTTGTGATCTCCGAAGACTTGGTAGCCTCGTGGGCTCTTTTCCTTTTTACCATTGTGGAAAATTTTGCAAATCGAGCATAAGAGTGCAGAATTTCTGTCAGCGACGTCAATCAAGTTTGATGACAGGAAATGGCTTGTTCAAAGACCTCTTGAGAGTTTGTAGATATTATCCTTATAGCATGCGGATGTGGTAAAGCATTTGCGAGGCTATCAGGCCTATTAAAATGTTATGACGATTGATGAGGTAAAATTCATCATCTCGTGGTTGAAAGATAGAACGCTTCAGAGGTGACGAAGAAATTATTGTGGAGGTTTGGGCTTAGCTCGGGCTCAAAATAAGGGATTGAAAGTGGACGCCATTGCGCCGGTGTGAGCATCTTGCATCCCCTCGTCTTGCTCGTATCATCACTATTTCCCCATTGCATTGCCAATGTTCCTGGCTTCAACGCGAAAGACCACCAATTCTTGTACCATTACTTTTTCACCACAACACACCCAAATAATTCTCTCTGAGCGACTATTTCAACGCGTTTGTCATTCTACTGTCTAAATTCCAACTTCCGGCAATTCCTTCGGATGTTTACTCATCGAGATAGGCTCGATGCAACTAGTCGAGCAATTGCGACTCAAAAGATCAGATGCACAGTCAGTATTCAATTATGAATGAGCGACTGATACTACTCAGTAGATGATGATTAGCATGCTGACCGAGTTTCATGAATATCAGGAAGTTGTTGTTGTCTAGGAAGCGAAAACTCGCGGAACTGTACTCGGTCACAACGTGCACTGGTTACAAGCCCGATACCCAAGCCAATGATCTGTACTTTCAGCAACTACAAGCATTTCAGGATGCCAATGATCTACTAAAGTACGTACAATGGTTTCGCATGTACGGATCATCGTCAGCATGATACGAATAATTGCTATTATGGTCGTCGTTGCTAATCTGTTCCGACTTGTAGAGGTCGCTTGTTCAGCGAGTCGACCCTCCCTCCCCGACGCGACGCGATTCGAGCACCACCAAGTCATGTCGCCCAAAATACGAACCACGACACTCAGATCAATCAGAAGGGTGTCAGACGGTCGAAATCTCCATCGAAAGCCAGCCCTCAATTGTCAAATAGAGGGTCGGTTCAGCCTGTGGGTCGCTCAGACACACCACGATCTCAGGCAGGAGTGCGACAGGCATCGGTGCAGTCCACTCTTGAGGCTGCGGATGAGCATGTAGAACTTCAGAAACGAAATGGTGTGGTGAAAGACGACTTACCGTCACCTTCAATAGTCGGGCATTTGAAGGATGCGCAGCCGCAAGACGTGCAAACACCACAACCACCAGATGGACAGGACAGCCTAAAACAGCCGCCTGTCGCGCTACGGAAGGCAAGTCCAGCACTTCCACTACCAATAGACGCCCAAGACGCCCAGTCGTCACCAGCGTCGACAGAAGTTGCGCCATCCTCTCACACTCCAGTACCTGATCGAGGTTCTCCCACCACAAGTGCTGGAGATGATGTGTCTACGTTATTGGAGATTGCGAACCAGAAAACGTCCGACGACCAACACGACGAGCCACAAACACCTGATTTAACTATTGTTGCTCCTACACATAAGATGTCAATATCATCCATTGATGTTGATATGATCGATGTCGACCCTACTACTGCTTTTGACTCGCCAATAGAAGCACCAAAACATCCACCTCCTCCCTTACTGAGAGATACGAAGCATAGTCAGTCTTCCCACAGCATAGACACGCAACCGCAACAGAAATCCTATTTCGATGCTCGGCAGGACAGCGCTATTGTGGAAACACCAGCTGCGGTTTCAAGTCAAACCCCGGTCAAGCAGACCCCTGTCTCTACACCTACTGTTGACACTGGCCGTAGAGCAACGAGGATTCAGTCTGGCGTTCTACTAAAGAAATCCGTTTCTGAAATTCTAGGCGAGACACCACGATCAGCCTCTCCTAACAATGAATCTTCGATATCAGCATCAGCACGGGCAGCTGAAAAAGATCGGAAGGACAAAGAGCGAAGCAGGTTGTCTACCGTCGTTTTTGCTAAGCCGCAACGGCCTATTACTGACGCGGATACCATTGAGGTCATTAGACCCGACCAGGCATCAACCGAACTCGCCAAGAACGAGGAAAAGGATTACATGTACACACTATTCGAAAGCAAAGCCCATTCACAAAACCGACAGGGGTCGCTATCATACTTGTTGCAGCACTCTCACAAGACAATATCCACTGCTGACCACCTGGTGGACTATAATTACCAAGCACATTGTCGTGTGCTGAAGAGACTATATCAGCTGCAGAATCTAGATCGGTGGAGTCTTCGACAAAGGAAGCGTGCTGAAGAACCTGTCCGGCCTACCTCACATTGGGACTTCTTTCTCGATCACGCGAAATGGATGAGGACGGATTTTCGGGAAGAGCGACGATGGAAAATGGCTGCCGCACGAGCTGTTGCCGAGTCTTGTGTTGAGTGGGTCGCTGCATCGGCTGATGGACGAAAGGCTCTACAAGTCAAAATCCGACCACCACAGCATATCAAGAACCTAAATTCGTCTGATGAGGTCGAATCGATGGATGCGCCGGTGTCATCCCCACCCGATCTCGTGCCACATGGTGAGGATGATTCTGTCAGTGAAGATATTGCTGATCCTAGAGATATTGTCTCGACTGTGGCTCCTGCAGCAATTTTCTCCTTGGGTGCTACAGATTTCATGTTTTCAACTGAGAGGACCCCTGCCTTTGACAAGCTTCTGAATGAATTACCACTTTATCAACCCGCAAGAATTGACCCTGATCTATCAAAATCGAATTTAGCGGAAAAGCTGGACGCTCGATGGAAGACAGACATCGTACCTGTCTCAAAATATGCCACAGAGAAGCTCAAGGTCAAGGAGTACCAGCCACCGATCAAGCGAAGTCGCTACGACTACAACGTTGATGATTCACCTCCTTCAAAGAGACATGCACTCGAGCCTAGAGAGACTGAGGTTGCTCTGTTCATGGCAGAGAATAAGCATATTAGGGACCGCATACACCCTGGCCACTCTTTCCGACCACCTGCCGAACATCCTATGCCTACGCAAGCTTTCTTTGAAACCAGAATGTCTTCACAGTGGCTAGCAGCAGACGATGACGAAGTACGCAGACAAGCACGTGAATACTCGTTCAATTGGCTGTTGATATCAGATCTTATGACACCTTCAACACTTTACGTATCTGGTCAGGATAGACGGTCTGCCTGGGAGTGCTTCGAAAGATGGATTGGTTTGGAAGGTATGCCAGCTGACATGTCCAAAACGCCGTATTTCAAAACGTACTCGAACAGAATCGAAACTGCCCAACGAAATGTCCAGGCCCAGTGGGAAGAACATGAGCGACGGAATGGCACGACACCTGTCCCCACAAGGAAGAAGACGACACTACCTGTGCGAGTCGAGCGGAAACACAACCGGAGACATCTGTTCATGCTTGATGCCATGCGTAAACTTGCCAAAAAACGAGAGGCTGTGCGTCAGAAAGCCATGCATTCCGCTGATATGGCTGCCATGCGAAAGACAAACGACGTTCATGCTCCTCGGCCTGGAATGAAGACACCGGCAGAATGGTCACAGCTGAAATATGAACGAGAACAAAAAATGGCTAAGCAGCAAGAGATGTATAAGCAGCAGCTCATTGCTCATCAAAGAGCCGTCGTGCAGCAACAACGTGGTCAGAACACAAATGCCAGTGGTGTTCCAGTCCCTCCACATGCTAACACTCAGATGCGTATTGGTCCGAATGGTGTGCCAATAACTGGTATGCCTAACACTCATCTTCAGGCACCTAATGGTCAATCTCGTCCACATTCTAACATGATGGGTGTACCTCAAGGAATGGGTATGCCAGCTAACTTGATCGGGCCTAAAGGAATTCCGCAAGCACAAATGGCCGCTATGGCGCGTGGCATGGCAGGCTCTCCAGAGCAGATGAAGCTCCAGCAGCAACAACTTCTTCGTCAAGCCCAACAACCTCAGCAAAACGGCGCACATTCTTCACCAAGTGCTCAACAGGCTAGCATGGCTAATGGCCAGAACACCCCTGCTGCTTTCATCACCGCTATGACGCAGAGTAATGGTCAAGGCTCACCACAAACTACTGGAGCTGCTGCTTCTCCGCGTCCTGGCTCATCACATATGCACAACACTCTTTCAAACGGCAATGTACCGAAGATCAACCAGCTGTATGCTAGCATCAAAGAGCGCAATCCTAACATGAATGATGAGGAGGTCAGAAACATTGCAACTCAGCAACTACTTCAATGGCAACAGCAGGCCACAGCTGCCGCTGCTGGTAATGCCGGGCGACAGAAGGCAGTCAACCAAGCCGCATTGAACGCAGCCATGGGTGCTGCAAATTCAGGGGCGAATGCTGCGGCCTATGCACAAAATGCATTGAATCAAGCCGCTGGTGCAGTCACGAATGGACAAGGCATGATGAGCTACGAGCAGGCTCAGCAATACCATCAGCGGATGAGGTTGCAGCAGGCTGCCGCTCAACAGAATGTAGCTAACGCGGCCAGAGGCATGCCGGCACCTATGACACCAGCAATGACAAATTCGCCAGTCATGAACATGGCTCGACCGGTAAGTCAGCACAGCCAACAGGGCATGAACAGAAGCGTTACGCCAAGAGAGGCCAGGAGCGGCAGTGTGAACAATATGAGCAATCCAAGTGGCAGCAATCAACAAGCTAACGGCAACGTAAATGCTGGTCAGGCACAGGGACCAACAACAACACCGGTACAAGGACAACAGGACAGTCCAAGGAACCCGCCTACGCCGATGCAATCGCAGACGTAGAGCCATGGGTAGCGATAGCGATAGCTCCTTGGTTGGATAAAGCTTGATTAAACATCACTACCTACCTACTATTTGAAATGTACAGTAAGACCGTCGTAGGTATCATTGAACTGGCCAATTCAATTCGTGTTTTCGGTCCTTCTACCAACCCTTTCCTTGTAGCCACTCTGATAGCGCTGTCATACCGAATCCCAGCTACAACTAACCACAAACTCGGACCATCATACGGGCCACTAATTACATGTACATGCACGGTACAGCATATTTCACCATTACTGCCTTGACATGGGATTGAAACCAGAATGAGTCGTAGATGCTTAAACCTGTGAACACGGCATGATCTTTACGAGCATGCTTCTACAAACGACGGAATACGTGAATGGATCTTGGACCGATCGTAGAAAGGCACTGTGCCGAAACTAAGCAACGAGGTTTCTTCATCCATGACGGATCGCTGCGTTTGCTAGAAGTCAATGTAGAGAAGAAGAAAATATAGTGAGAACTGATGATGAACAACCCCTCAAAAAGCTGAGCCACTTAGTCGCGTTGTTTTCATTTACGTTTTACCTATAGCTTCGCTTTCCCACCCTCCCCCTCCTCCTGGCCAGCAAGCAACTTCTCAATCTCAAGTTCACTAGTACACAAAATACACGTATCCCCCAACGCCGGCACCCGAAACTCCTGGTTAACGCTCTGGTAGTCCTCGCTCGCGAGCATATCCGCGAAGTGTAGCAGACTCGGGTAGTGCGCTAGCGCGAATTCATGCCATATACCTTCTGGCTCCTTTTCGTTGTTCTGTGTACTTGCGGGGTGGACGATGTTGCCTACGAGTTTTGCGTTACCGCCGCGTTTGGCGCCGATAGTCTCGGCGAATGCGGCGCCGTATTTTAGGTAGGATTGCTTCATGCCTGTGCGGAATGAGAGGAGGTTTAGCATTGAGACGGCGCCTTTGACTGGGAGGGAATTTTGGGAGCTGGTGTCGCCGATCCAGGATTGGAGTTCTGGGGATAGGACTAGGGTTTGGCTTGAGTCTTTGAGGAGGGGGTTGTTGAGGGCGCCTGTTAGGTCGGGAGTTGATGATGGGTGGAGGAGAGATGAGTTGGTTTTGGTGAGGAAGTCTTTTGTTAGACGGGATGGGATGCCGGTTGTGAAGGAGTAGTGTTGTGAGACTTTGAAGGTGTGTTTGTTGTTTGCTGTGGCGCTGTATGGGGAGGGGTTGAGGATTGATGTTATTAGTTCTTGGCTGGCTTTGTTGTCTTCGACTATGGCGAGGAGATCCCAGCGGGGTGTGAGGAGGGTGTCGACGTCGAGGTGTTCGGGGCGGATTATCCAGCGGATTGGTTTGGAGAGGACTAGGGGCTTTACGGGGGAGGTTTTGATGAATTTTAGGAAGGAGAGGAGTTGGGATTGCTCGGTGAGGGAGAAGAGGTGGACGGTTGCGAGAGGCATGGTAGGTGCTTTGAATGGTGTGGTATGTGGATGGGTGGTATTTTTCGCCTTCGTAGGTGTCACGGCGATTTGTTGTGTGAAGAGACTGGTATTGAAACAGGAGATGTGAGGTTGAAGCTTGTGTTCTACTAATCACTCACTGATGAATAAATATCTTATTATGAACAAGCCTCGGCTTAGACGGGAGAAGACTTGGAGGGAGGATGTCACTTTCCAGTGGCTATCTCCAATGAACGTCTCTCAACACGGTTTGACCTTACCAGAGGAATACCTACTTCTCAAGTCCAGACTACTACGTGTTCGAAGCCTATATAATGTTAGTAGGCAGATACAAAGACAATCGAGCTTTATCTCAGCATTAACTAAGCGAAGAGAGAATAAGATGCCTCAGGCTTCTATCATGGTAGCAGCTTTCGATCTTATCACCTTATCATATATCCGCCTAAAATCCGTCATATTTTTCGCAGTTTGTAGGAAATCTCAAGTCGCAAAGTGGTCAAGCAATTACCTACAACCGCTCTATCGCTCTGCGGCTTGCCTGGTAACATATAATCCACCGCTATGAGTTTCCCCTTGTGCCACAAATAATCTAAATCAACCACCAACACCACCAGCCCACACTTCATCCTCGTACTCCCATTCCAACACTCCAACCAACTTGACCTACACAACTACACCCCATTCTCCCAGACACTGATACCGAAAGCCTACCCACCCTTACCCAACCCCAAAGCGCAACCAACACCTAAAATGGCAGGCCTAACCCCCCTCCCCCAACACATCCACCACCACACGACGCGCCTCACCCACGCCCAAGCCCACACGCTTCTCTCCCAATTCCTCCGCACCGCAGAAACGGACCCCTCCTACCGTCCCGACTCAACCCTGTCCCAAGCCGGCGTCCAATCCTCCTCCGCCGGCGCAGGCCAGAACCTAACTCTAAACCATCTGGAGCGCATACTGAAAGGTATAGCCGGCGAACGCGTCGGCGGTGGCTCCGATAGTTTCGATGCGTACTTTGGGTATCGTGACCCGGCGAATCGGAAGAGGAAATTTCAGACAGAGGAGATGCAAAGTAGTCCGCCAGCGGCGAAGAGGCTTGGAGATAACACGACGGAGAGAGTGGAAGCCGTGCAACAGGATGGACGAGCTGAGCCGGCGGTAGTTACGGCGGAGACGGATGGTTGGCAGGACAAAGAGGATTTCGAGCATGCGCAGGTTGAAGGGCTGTATGATTTGATGCAGAGGGATGAGGATCCGACGAGGGCGGCGGGGAGGACGAATGAGGTTGATCCTGAAGATGTAGAGGTTGAGGTTGAAGAGCCGGAATTGGACGTCGTGGCTGGTAATAGTGGTTTAAGGCGTGAAGGGAAGGGGAAGAGTGTGCCGGATAAGGAGGCGAGGAAAAGGGCTAAGAAGGATAGATTGAAGGAGGAGAAGAGGGCAAGACAGAAGGAGATACAGCAGTCTAAGTCCTTGGAATGAGTTTGCAATGTTTCACTGCACAACAAGGATGATAAAGCAGGATGGTTCGCCAGCGAGCATACAACGAGGACAGAGGAGGTACGAATCAGAGATTGAAGAAGAAGAAGAAGCCGAATTATGAATTCAATTCCCTGAGGACAGAGATCCATCATCTACCTATTTTCCCACCTTAAACAACGACAAGGATCAGTTCCAGCTTGAGATTTTACAACTCTCGATCCGATGCCCGGACAACTTTTCCATCCGCAACCTTGACGTCCAAGCTCACACCGTCCTGTTGCGAACTCTTCTCCTTCTCACCACTAGCCCAGTTCAAAGCCTTCAGTCTCTCCGTCAATATCGGATGGCTGTAATGATAGCTAGCATACAGCCAATCCGCGTCCATTGTGCTCAGATTCTCGACCTGCAGCTTGATTAAACTCCTGGCCAGTTCCTTCTTGTATCCCAGATCAAGAGCAAATCTATCAGCCTCAAATTCAAACTTTCGAGACAGGATATTCATGAGAAAGCGAACAACGGTGTCCATAGGCGCAAGTGCCTCGGAAAACAGAATGAACCCAATCATTATGGGGTGAGAATTACGGAAGCCGAAAGAATTGTAAAGGGAGTTGTTGTTGATGAAGATGCTGAACAGGGCAAAGACGTAGAAGAGGTGCACCTGGGCAATTCCTAGCAATTTCGTGGTGTGGCTGAGAGACCAGTGACCGAGCTCGTGGCCAAGAACTGCCTCGATTTCGTGCGGCTCAGACTTCTCTATGAGCGTGTCGTAAATGACGATGTGTTTCTTCCAGGGCAATCCGTAAAAGTACGCATTGCTATGTGCGCTTCTCTTGCTTCCATCGATGGTGTATAGATCTGTGAGTGGGAAGTTTAATCTCTTTGAGAGAGCTTCGACTCGTTCACGTAGTTCGCCTGGTTCGAGAGGGGAAAGTTTGTTGAACAGCGGCTGGATGAAGATGGGATAGATCGTTATGCCAAAGACTTGAATGGTAATAGCGAAGATCCAGAGGTAGTAGAAGAACTGAGTACCGGTAGATTGTATAATCTTGAGGAAGCCTGACAGTACCGGAGTGCCGAATGCAACCATCAATGCTTGACTCTTGAGCAGATCAGTGAAGAACAACGTTGGTGTTTGTTTGTTAAACCCAAACTTTTCCTCAAGAACGAATGTGCTGTAATATGACACCGGTAGAGACACCAACTGCGAGATGAAGTTGAAGGTGAAGAAGAACAAGATAGAATGTGAGATTTCACCAGAGAATCGTTCAGGACCGTACAATGCCAGCCATGAACCCGTCAAGCTCCAAAGTTTCGGCAGTAAATCGAATTGGTAGATGGCGATGTTCGTGATCAAAGAGTAAAGATTAGAAACAAATCCGAACTTCGCTTTGGCACGGCCGTACGCTTGTGATTTATCAAACGTTTCTTGTGTAACCTCATCTTGAAGAGCTTTGGGTGGTTTCGTTCGTTGAAGGATGCGATACTGACGGAGCGAAAGGAGTGATTCGAAGACGTATTGACCTATTGAGAAGCCGAGAACAAGACGTTTCCATGGAAATCCAGGTCGGTCGAGAAAGAGAGCGAGTCGCTAACAATCATTAGTTGTTTGCTTATGGTTGGACAGGGGATATTGAGCTTACTCTGGGCATATCGCTCAGCGAAGAGAGAAGGGACGCCATAATCGACGGCAGCTGTACGAAGTCTAGAAATGAAGCATATATCAAAGGAACCAGAACGGTCTTGCAAAAACGACACGTATATTTCAAGGCACCATTTCTCACGCGCCCACTTGACGTATCACCCTGCGGTACAAGGACGTAACCCGAGAAAGGAAGGTTCGGCGAACTGAGCACTGTCACACCAGCATTCACTTCACCCCATCACTGTCTAAACGTGACAAGCAAAGACCATTCATAAATCCTATCTAGCGCAATCACTCAAGCACCACCGCCATCATGTGTCGCCTCTGCGGAAGATTCGTCAAATGCATATTTGACACCATGCCGTCGCGCACGTACCAAGTACCAAGTAGAAGGTAGCACCGCATTACTCAACACACCTTACCCAGCACCACTAACACCCGACTATAGAGCATTCAGCACAATCAGACGATTACCAACCATCCAACCTCGCACCACCACACTCACAACTTCCCGATCATCAATACCATCCCTAACAAGCGCTTTCTCCACCCTGACGTTCTCTTCCACACCCAAACTCCCCCAGATCTTTCCATCCAGCATATCAGCACCAACAACATCACCATCATTACAAATACGAACTTTCTCAGCATCGGCCGCAGTCGGTGCACCACGAAACACCTATAACCCTTCACGAAGAGTCCAGAAGCGACGACATGGGTTTCTAGCGAGATTGAAAAGCAAAAGTGGGCAAGAGATCTTGAAACGACGGAGGGCAAAAGGCAGGAAATACCTCTCGTGGTAATTGTGATTTGACATTTGATCTGGCTGATACCTATATTCCATGGTAATTGGCGGCGTTGAGCTTGTACAGAATACATGATTATTTCAGATGTTCCGAACTCTCAGGATTGGGAACTTTTGATAAGTGCTTGCTGTATGCGGGTTTAAACGTCAAATTTCGACTCTCCAACGATTTATGCGCTGCTAACAGCAGGTATTCGTTACTGGAGCAAGTACTTCAAGAACCCACATCTCTCATCCTCTTCGAAATCCATACTTCACGAAAAGAACTACTCCCATCCTCCAGTTCATTACATTCAATCCTCAATAACAACAGCGCCTCAATCTCCCAAAGGCAGATTCGTGTTTTCGTTTGTGAGGGAACTTCAGAGATAATTCCAGTTTACATTGACCCTGAATTGCAAACGCAGCTTTCTAAACGTTCCTGCGGGGAAATGTTGACTTGATCCTTTAGTGGAGGGTTATGAAGACGGTATGTTCGGGGAGATGGGTGGTTGGATAATAGATGGGATGTGCCTGCTAGTATGAGTGGACATGACCTATCGTGCTTGGATGATGGTAATGCTTACCTAGGTATAGTAGGCAGGTCCAACATTACTCGTTCCGTGCTAAGTTGCAAATCAGACTCAGTGACGTGGTGCAAGTTATGTACGGCCATGTATGCGAGTTATGTACCTACTGTATCTATACAACCTTTTGGACTGTGTGGTCATTCCAAATTCCTACCTATGGATTGACAGTCTTATCCCCCACACTCCCATCAACCTTATTCGGCTCCGCCTTCTCCTCCTCCTTCTTCGTCTTCTTCTCATTTGGATCCCCACCCCTCTGCATAATGGCACTCTGCGACATCCGTTTCCAATCATGCAACATATCCGTATTCTCCATCGAGATCCTAACCTCCTCGCCCGCGCGCTCCACCATCTCATCCATATACTCCTTGACCGCACCCTCTTGAGTCTTCTTCCCTGCTTTCACAGCAGCAAGCAACTGCGTCAGAACCGATGCGTCAGCAATACCATGATTAAGTCCCTGACCGCGCTGAAAAGTCATCGGATGCGCAGCGTCGCCTAGCATCGCGATTCTGCCATTCTTCGTATCCCAGGGTCTGGGGACCCAATATGAAAGCCGGTTGGAGTACAATTTCGTGCCCTCTGGCATCCACAATACGGCGGATTTGAACGGTTCGCCGAAGGTCTCGGCACGCGCTTTGTAGATGTCGAGGTCGGTGATGAATTCGTCGTCGCCCTTTTCGAGAAAGCCGTTGCTGCGGACCTCGCCGGCTGGATCGTCAGGTTTGCGCCACGTGCATTGGAGTTGGAAGGTCCAGGTTTCGGGCTTGTTGGGGTCGGGCACGTCCTGGATGGCGATGAAGAGCCAGTAGCCGGCTGGGTGGATGGCGTGGGTCATGATTGGGTGGTTTCGGCGGACGAACAGGGATTTTTCGGCGTCGTTGTATTTGACGTGCGTGTTTAGGGCGGCGTAGGGGACTGCGTTGGCGAGGCCGGATGAGTCGGGGAGGACCCAGCGGCGGACGGCGGAGTGGCTGCCGTCTGCGCCGACTATTAGGGTGCCTGTTGCGGTGGATTTATCGGCGAAGTGGGCTGTTACTGCGGGTGGGTTGGATGTTGAGTCTGATAGAGTTATGTTCTCAAGGGATTTGCCGTACTGTGGATTATGTTAGTGGGAACAACCATAGTGAGGAGACATTCGAGTGATGGTGGAACTCACCTGCACGTCGATGCCCTCGGCACAGAGGGCACGGAACTTTCGTCTAGAGACTCGGACCATCTTGAGTAAGGGGATGTTCTTGATGAATTCGCCGGTCGCGCCATTCCAGGTAGGCATGATACCAGGGTCGGGGGGTTCAAAGTTAGGGTCAACGGCGGCGTCAGGAACAATGCGAGCGAAGAGGTCATCGGATAGACAGTTCTTCAATAAGGGCCAACCCCACTGTTGGATAAGTCAGCTTACAAGAAGGGTCATCGCTAGCAGGTCGTGGTAGGGGATGAATAGTCGATGAGTGAATATAGGTAGGCCATAGGTACTAGTACAGCGAGTGGTTCATGTAGGTACAACTTCCACTTGCAGCTGTACCCTTTCTCGTTTCATTGTGCGTTAAAGCAAGTGTGTAATGCCAGGTTGAACGTACCTGGATCGACATGCCCCATTCTCGAGGTCTATAATGTGTTGCCGAAGGTTCGGTCTCGAAGACTGTACATCGAATACCTTCCTACAAGATATCAGCAATGGCGGTCTAACTACCTGGCAACATAGTTTCAACCTTCTTGAGACCCTGTGCGATCAAAAGTCCTCCAATACCTGGGAAGTAACATGTCAATCGGGTTCGACAGGGAGGGGTATCCAAACTTTACCCGCGCCAATCACCAGTACGTGCTGCTGGACTTCTGATTGTGCCATGCTTGACATCAGATTTCAGTGCACTTCAAAGTAGCACCAGTACGGACAAGATGAAGAATGCGACTGTTCAGTACCAGCACGACGTTCGAAAAACCATCGCCCTGCTTGAGAGCTACCCGCACGTGGGCATTGTTACCCTGCCACTTCAGCTTCAAGATGGCTAGTCGATCATCAATCTACTTGGTGCTGTACAGTAAATTCAGACTTTACGGACCCTTCGTACGCGGCGGACCGACTCAATAAGTTCCATACCGCAAGAATACGGAGCTCTTCTACTGGCTCGATGAAGAGTAAGCGATCGAGTAGGTGCAGAGAATCAACCAGGGAGGTCGAAAGTTGTGTCGTTGCAGAAGTACCGATTGGTTGATCACTTGAGTGCCGCCGCTCAGACGCGTTAGCTTGGCATACGAAACACATTGAGACGCGTTAGCTCCGCAGGTCGAGTTGAGTGAAGGGCGACGATTTTTGTCGGATCGAGAACTAGAAACTTTGGTATTGGGATGGTAATTTCTTGTACGAAAGAGTGATCACGCACAGTTGACTTGTGTATTGACAGCAATCTTCGGTTGTGCCATCGGCGAAGACTGGTTGCTATCATTGTGCTCTGTGGATCCCATGCTTCTCTACCCTGACATGTTGTGTGACGGAGTTCCTCGTGCCGGCCCTGGCGCTGCGGGAACGAAGCAGAAGGCCAGGTCTGGCGATCCTGTAACATTAGACCGCCTATGACCTGTTGTGAAACTTCAAAATCAGTAGTCGTCAACCTCTGTACCACCCAAGTCTTTTTTATTGATACTTCTCTTATTGCTCCATCAATTCATGCATACCTTTCCGCATGCCAGACACAAACATGGCGGATCTAAGTGAAGAGCAACGAGAAGCACAAGACCAACTTGAAGCTGAATCTTGGGACGATGATTCCGCCTACGCCGAATCCACAAAGTCTTCCTTTCTAACGTCTCTCGCGTCGGAAGTAACGAGAGGTTTGTACGAAAACGGAAGGCGATATCATTCATACGGAGATGCCGAATATGCATTTCCCAATGATGAACGAGAAAGTATACGACAATTCGCATCCCGTACGATACGTACTGATGCTTGATTAGCCGATCGCCTTGATATGCAGCACACTATGATGACTTGTTTGCTACACGACAGACTGTTCTGGGCACCGTTAGAGGCTGGCATACAGGAGATTTTGGATATTGGCACTGGAACCGGTATATGGGCCATCGAAACAGCAGAGATGGTTAATATTGAACTTTTGTTCCCAGACCCTGGCTGACATAGAGACTACAGTTTCCAAACGCCCAGGTGGTAGGCACCGACCTGAGTCCCATACAACCAATTTGGACTACGCCCAACTGCAGGTTCGAGATCGATGACTGTGAGCGGAGCTGGACGTTCCCAGAGAACCATTTCGACTACATTCATGCCCGAAATTTGGTCTGCTGTGTCAGAGATTGGCCCAAGCTAATGCGGCAAGCATATTCACATGTCAAGCCCGGAGGATGGGTCGAGTGGCACACTAAGCACCCTTGGATGAGCAGCGATGACGGAACCCTTCCTCCCGACGGTGCTTTGCGAAGGTGGTCTGAAAGATTTTTCCAAGCATCCGAGACGTTTGGAACGCCGGGCACAGCACCCAGACTTCACAAACAAATGATGGAGGAAGTTGGGTTTGTTGACATCCAGGAACATGTACTGAAGTTGCCTATTGGGCCGTGGCCCAAGGATAAGCGGTTAAAGAAGTGCGGTGCTTTCGAGCTGGTCAACATGACAGAGGGTATTGAAGGCTTGACCATAAGGTTGTTTTCGAAAGGTCTTGGCATGAGCATTGAAGAGATTCAGCTGCTTCTGGTCGATCTAAGAAAGGAGCTGAAGAACAGTAAGATCCATAGCTACTACCATTTCTGGGTGGTGTATGGAAGACGACCACCACAGTAATGTCAAACGGATGCTGCGATCGGTCGAAATTATTGAGTGTAGGCATCAGTGAGTCAAGATCGGTCGTTCCTTCCATTGGTATAAAAGTGTTCGCCTTTCATTCTCATCATAAGCGGCAAGCTCAGGCAGCTTCCTTAGGTATGTTCATCCAGATGTGACAATGCCACTCCTCAGGTTCGAAATTTGTTGCACTGCTTAGTCTGCGTAGTGAATTGTGCCTCGTACCAGTCGTACCAGTCAGTGCTTCCTCTCCTTCGTCTCATGCATCCACCCTGTCAAAAGTAATACGCGCCTTTTCTGCTGCCGATTGCTGAGTCGCCACTGTAATCAATTTGTGCGTTCTTGAAAGCTTGTCCTATCCTTTCTCGTCTCGTCTTATCATGATCTGCTATTGTAACACTCCTTAGTCGCTGTCTAAAAGCTGAACCTCCAAAGCTCGACATATCCCCGGTGAACTCGCTTGGACATGCAGCCTTGACAGTGACTGTCAAGTTCTTGAAATAGAGCTCCATGGCCTCACAATGAAACTGCTTGCAAGTAATCATAAGATGACATATCCCTAGTACGAAAGGATCAGTGATTCGCTAGAAGTGAACGAGTGCCTCATGCATCCGTGGGATACTTCAGAGAATCTCGACGAAAGTGATTGACTTACCTCGCTGCTTGAAGTGGAACGCGTCTCTACTGCCATGCCGGTAACCCACTGCTTTGATACTTGTACCTTGCATGGCGTAGTCAAAGATCTTGAGCCGAAGCTCAATTGGAATAGTGAGAAGGTTCGACCGAACTGGTTTGTCGTTGGCTGGCATCTTGAATCTCAAAAGAGAAGGCATCCTAAACTGGATGATCGGTCGTTGACGTAGGATCGATTGCACTAGACCAATGCTGACTTGTTGCCAATGAATGATCATTGTGAGTTGTATACTGGCAACAGTGATGTTGAATAGATGTTCCTTCAATGCTCTGCAAAGACGCCAAACGCCGTGACAAGAACTTGGTGCCAACACGATTGCATTGTCTTCACTGTCGACAGGTGTACCGAAAGGTATGTCACTAAACCACATCTGCTTGAAGGCACAGGGGCCAAACTGTGATGTGGTTCTTAGACATGGTGTAAAGTACAGCATCCCAACAGAGGACATGCCACCAGCTCAAAGGTCAAGCAAAAGGTCGCCCAGAACAAAAAGCTTCAACACCGAATAAAGAGCAGTCCAGGCTGAGTGTAGAATCTGAGAGAGCTGAAAGCTAGAGCATATCACGAGGTAGCTGGAGCCTGAAGTTTTGATCAGGCCGCACACACGACCAGCTAGGGAGTGGGAGTAAGGCTCATAGTTGTTGCCACCCTCGTGTGAGTGGTTAATCTCAGAGTAGCCATCTCAAGCAGCAGCTGAGTAAGAAGTTCACGCTGGAGCAGTAGGACCGGGCCTCGAAGGCAACGCGGTCCACGACTGTGTGGTCGCCGGTGTTAGCGTGCCAAAAGCAATCAACACGAAAACTGGTTGCCTGCTTTTTGTGGCTGCATGCTTCAGGATTTTTGCAGGAGTGCCCCAAAGAGGACAAATGTCACGCGCCATTACTACGTAGTCGTGAACTTTGATCGGCCACAGGAGAAATAAAGCCGTCTCCCTCGCTAGTAGGCTCGGCAGTGACATCTTGTTTTAGAGTTAGTTTCCTAACACTGAGACCACTGCAAGTGACCTCGACTTTTCAGTAAGATCCTCAGCTGCTGTACGTATATTTTTGGATTTGCTTTTGTTATCTATAGTGTTAGTAGTACGTATTACGATTAACTAAACTCGAATACAAGTACCAGAAAGTTAACTACAATACTACCAGTAAACAATAGATGCAACAAATTGAGCCTCAACTTTACGGCGATCATAGTATAATTAAGAATCACGCCTAACGCGTTGAATTGACGTACTCACTTCATATACAACTGAATCTGTTTGATGGTCTCAACACAAACGGGTTCGTTACTTAGGTACCTACTATTATGCAGGGCCGACATCCTACCAGCACGTGACAGATGTGCCTTAGGCTAGAGCGACCACCTCGAAATCCTTGACTGGGAGGGTAGCATCTAAAGCAGGACCTCCGAATAACTTTCTGCGCAGCTCGTGCTGTAGGAATCGTGTCGAGCCTTCGTGAGGTGTTGGACTGAATGCCTCGCTATCCATGATCCCGTGCACATAGCATTGCGCTACGACCTCAAAAACGGTATCTTGTCTGTTCAGCTGGGCTGGCGTCAAGACAACGCTTCTCTTCGAACTGGGCATCGTTCGTAGAACGAAGGGCACTTCAGCGCGATGGAGGAGGTATACAAGGTCACCAACTGCAATCTCTGAGCCTTCGACAGACATCCCCATGTAGCCTCTGCGGGTTTTGAAGAGACAGGCGCTTCTGCGTGTTGCACCTCGTATAGTCATATGGTAAGGCTGCGCATGCTGGCTGATGTCCCAATCCGAGGAATCACTGTCAAGCCTCTGACTTGCTGGGTTCCGGAGCCACTTTGCGTAAGGTTT
>Ga0181469_100104_pt1 | contig 24724 bp, 23 predicted proteins | sample InSIn2SAF170_2_FD_119081 | JGI IMG/M metagenome (GOLD analysis project Ga0181469, IMG submission 119081) | Clean room microbial communities from NASA Spacecraft Assembly Facility at Jet Propulsion Laboratory, Pasadena, California, USA -... ... | reverse complement strand
TTCAGCTGGGTGAGGCGATACTGTTTGGTGCAGATAGCAAGTGTTGTTCTAGTGCTTCGGGAAGGAGACTTGTTAGGTAAGACCAGTCTTGTGCTGATCTCTTGTTCTCGGGTTTCTCGTATGCTTGAGTCCATAGCTTTTGCGTTTCGCTGGAAAGTGTCTGAGAATCGACCAAACCATTTCTAGATTGATCTTGCATTTGAGACCAGACTTCTGCGAGAGCCGTATCGAGCTTCTGAATTCCTTGCCGTGTCAATATCTCTCCCAACCCGCGTAACCTTGGGCCATGGGCTTTCGACAATGCCTCTGCTGCCCTTCTGCTTGGCTGACCGATACCAGATTTATCAGTCTCTGCCTTGAACCAACTGTACAAGCTGAACAATGCCTGCATCTTGGTTCCCATGACAGCAACCGAATTGTGCTCGCCTAGAACGACTAAATGCGTGATCCAGTCTGGAATTGGATCTTGTGGTCGAAGGCCAAGTAGGAGCAGAGGCGAAGACCGGTAGGCAAGATTCCTAAGAATCGGACTGAGTGTGACCAGGGTTGGCGGATCGAGTCCCACTAAACACTGTCAGCTTCGGATCTGGCACATAGAGCTGCAAACGTACTAAATGGTTCATCGAGCAGTAATAGCTCCGGCTTGCTGAGCAATGCCTTTGCAATCCTCGATCTACGAGTCTGGCCATTACTCAGATTGCTCACAGGCATATCCAACAGCTTTTCCATGCGCAGATCTCGCACAACTTGCGATAGAAAAGTCTCATCGGTTACTCTCTCTGCCAACTGCTCGGAAGGGTTGAGCTCGGTATCTCCTTTCAAGTATTGCGACACAGACCAATCTGTTTCCTCTCTTCTACTCTCATACCTTGCACTCAGATATGCCCCTCGCACACCGCCAGACTGACTCCCCCCAGACCCACTGCTGAAGCCAACATACTGTATTGCTCGTGACGGTATGCGCAAGTGTGGGTCCTTGTTTGCTATTTCATCGGAGGATAAGTATGGGTATGTTCTAGAGCTCGCTGGTACAGAAATGTATTCTCCTCGTAAGACATTCAAGAACGGCGTCGGACTTGTACCGATGACAGCCCAGTGTGGGCTTTCTCTTGTTGGACTGCCTACACGCGTGAGTGGTGTAGCTGGGAGCTCGAAATTCAGGTTTGGGAAGAGTGGTGTATTCGGTGCAGAACTTGTGCTGGTGATGCTTGAGGGGTGGTCTCTATAGAATGTGCCATTTCTGATTTGGATGAGATTAGCTGCACTGGAATAGGAGCGCCGCGCTACCTTTGGCAGTGTTGTGCGAGGGATGCGCATCACGTTGAGGCAGGCATATGGATGACAATAAAAAGTGCTGAATTCATGTTGGTTAGCCGAGGCTTTGACGAAATAATCACTTCACCAATGGGTCACGAAACGACAATGTAGGCAACTCAAGCTCATGGATCACTAATAGCTCGAAGATTTTTTGTCTGATGCATCGTAGACCGGTTCGAAGAAATGCATTTGCAAAATCTGAGCGTTCGGAGGAGAGGTCCATGTATACTCGAAAGACAATTGTGCTACGAGTGGTGGAGTAAGGAAGTGTATATAAAAATGGAGTGGTCTTGGTCCTCAGATGTTTACACGTCTCAGTCGACATTCCAACCAAAGGTACGCTGCACAGTGATCATCTTCATCTACTTTACAAGGTAAATCACACTTCATAATAGCTCTTAAGAGTGCTAGAAACACATATAATTGGGTTGGCTGAATACTTCAACGACTCTTGCTGTAGTCAGACGAGGTTACTGAGCTTTGAAAAGGTCTAGCCCGACTGAAGTCTATCAGGTATCCGTCCTACCAGGTTGGCAGATTTGTTGGCGATGCCACGGTCAAAGCAGCTCGACTGAGGTGTAGCCTCTTTGCCTGTAGCTGGTGGAAACAAAGTGATCGTCTTTACATGGAAGAATGCAGAAAATGGTGCAGTTAATCAACATAAACTACCAGCACGACTTCTCTTGGTACTTCTTTCGTACCTCTTGTCTTCGTCCATCCTCATTAACTGACCTGGCTGCGCCACGAGTTGACTGATTTTGCCTCAGCAACAGCCCATGACACGTTCAACCACCCAGACTACCACCCGCTTCACCACCACTAAAATCTCCTCCTGGCCCGTCATCAGGTGCCCCAAAAGAAACCTGAAGATGGTTCAACACATCATCACCTATCCATCCCCGAGTGATAACAGGTGTCTTTCCTTCGTTACCACCACTGATCTGGGCAGTACCACGCGTGTGTGTCATAGTGAACAAACCGTTTGGTGGAATCCAATGAATATGTACTTTCTCCCCAATGACGAGCTGTTTGTAGCCCGATTTGTCTGAAGTGGGAGTCACATCTTGCACACCCGAGCCAGAAGCTGGAGCAAGCTGAGCTGGAGCTTTAGAAGCTGACGCTGCAGAACCGCCGAAAGACGTGGATTGAGCATCCATTTTGAGGTCACTTCCTGATTATTTGATGGCTGAATAGGATCTGCCCTGGTTGGCAGTCTGTCTGATGCAATGAACGAGCTTATGATACTGTGCATTGTCAGTGTTAGGGGTTATTGTTGCCAGGACTGTTGCTTCCGTACCTGAGAATATGAGAACTTGGAATGTGGCTTCAATCTGGAGGAAAGGTAAAGACGAGTTCTGTCTGCGCTCCTAAATATACAGAGTGTATGCATTGTGCTCTTGATTTGATTATAGGGAGCTTGCCACAAAAATCCATATGAGTTGCTGGCTTGCAGTTGGAAGAAGGCCGGACCAGAAGCGTTTGATACATAGATATTAGAGGAAAACGAGCAAGCAGGCTCGGGTGCGCTTTCGATGGTTATTTGATGGTTATTTAATGGTTTCCATGTCTGACCAGTGAGCCGTCACAATCATTTGGCCGGCAAACTTTGTGTGTAGGTTAGCACTGTACCATCATGGGTTAACTATATGCGCATACCCATCTGAAGCATGCTGTTAGTAGTGCACAAACAGCTATCGTATTAACTCGAGGTCGGAAACCAAATCGTGTGCTCTTTGTCGTGGGAAAAAAACCGAGGAGTAGAGATTGGCCTATTAGAAGTAAAGTGTAAGCTTGAACAAGACATAATGCCCTTGTTAAGCAGCATCGGCAAAGGCGGAAAGCCTGAATGCTTCAAGAGGTGGGTCCTCAAATGCTGAGAGGACATCAAGAAAACCATGACGGCAGAGAAGTGAGTGGTCATCGAGATAGCTGTAGGCTTGAAGACGTACTGGTCGACATAAGCATGAGAGCTTGAGCACGTATCCGAGAGGCGGACAATATGCCGAGCTTGAAGCTGTTCAGCATGGGCGAGTATAAGATATTGTGGGCGGCTGTGAACAGTATGATGGCAGTGATGAGATTCGCACACAGCCAAAAATTGTGAGATGTTTTCGTATTCATGTCTTGAGAAAGTCAGCCACAAAGTGCTCAACACTCACCTTAAACATGTCATCAACACAGTCAGCTCATATATGGGAATAACGAATTCGTGTGTGTTGAAATGATTCTCTCATGACCTGCTTCATAGAAGATATAGCCGGTCTTTCTGTCAGTATCGCTCTAAGTGAATAGCAGCATAAATATATGTACAAACTCCTCTTCCCACATCTTAACCAATAATAAGCTTGTCTTCTTCAGGGAAATCGTACTCTGGCACCTCCAAGTTCAGAGGAGCAGGACCCTTTCGTACACGGCCGGAGATATCGTAGTGAGAACCGTGGCAAGGGCAGAACCAACCACCAAAGTCACCTGCCTCACCAATAGGGACACAACCCAGATGTGTGCAGACTCCCAACATGATAAGCCATTCGGGCTTCTTCACTCGGTCAGCGTCGGCCTGAGGATCGCGGAGAGTTTCGATCCTGCAACAGTTTATTAGATATGGTAAGTCTGAAGGCGGATGAGGACGTACTTGACGGATTCGGCTTCTTTGATTTCGTCTTCTGTTCGGTGTCTAATGAAGACGGGCTTGCCTCGCCATTTAATGATAACATTCTTGCCTTCTGGAATGGACGCGAGATCGACTTCAACCTTGGCCATAGCAAGCACATCGGCGGAGGCGGACATGTTGACCAAAAAGTCTGTAATAAGCTTGAGTTAGCTTGTCGCATCTTCAACTTCACCCTTGTAAATCATGGGCCTGCCATCTTTCCTATGATTTCGCTCCGCAGCTAGGGCTTCTCAGTGGTAATCGTACCTTGTACAGTAGCTTTGGCACCAGCCGCAGCCAGAACACCCATAGATCCAACCATGAAGTATTGCACCACGCGATTCGCTGGTTCACTGCGTCTGCTCATGTACTTTCCGAAACTCGGCACTTTGTTCATATCGGTCGCGGTCCGGTCTTGGCCAAAGGGTGCGTCGAAGCTCGAAGGTGCATGAGTACTAGATTGCGTCCCTGTGCTGACCAGCCGTCTCTGCGATTCTGGGGAAGCTGTGACAATCCTGGAGGCGGAGGATGGCTTAGGGAGTGCGTGCCGGGTCCATTGCCGTGCGGCAGAAGACGCTGCTTGGGCGACTGGACGCATCTTGAGGGTTGTGAGAGGAGAGTGATGGTTGTGGTTGCTGTAGAAGCTGTAACGTTGAGCTTCGAGGTGTTGTCAAAGGTCTCAACGACCTGCAATCATCGCCTTTACAATTTTCCTTGGCGAGCTGCAACATGATCACCTCAAACGCCATTGGCTACAGTGCTACTTTGATTCGACCCGTCTTTACGGGAAGCTTTGCCGACTGCCACCACCGTACTGTAAAGCCAGAGAACACCTAGTACGAGCTGGCATGGCGCATGATTTCACGTGAAGGATCCCAAGGTCATGGACGCAGCTACAGCACGAGATGTTCGAGAAGGTGAGGTATCTACGTCTTTACTAGATCTATCCTATCGGTTTATCCCCAAGTACCTCCACCACCACCCCTGCCCTGCCTCTTTTGAGCAGACAACCGCCAATCATCCTCGCCAGCAAACTTGTTGTGCAGCGGTTGTATCCTCTCAGCCTTCTTCCTTTTGCTTAGCTTGTCCGTCCCTGCCACCTTAAAAAAGGTAGGTGCAGCCTCCACAAGCCACTTTGGCTCTATAACCGTGGTTTGATGCATGTACTCCTTGGTGGTGAGCACTAAAGTGTGATAAATAACATGCTCGGCAGGCTTTCCAAATAGACTCGAGGACGGATGCAGGTAGACTGGCGTTCCCTCCACTAAAGTTTTGTAACCTTCTTGTGGGTCCTTCCTAGCACTGTTACGGAAGAAGCCACTGCACAGCGCCCTTCTGACCTTATCAGTGTGTCGACCACACGACACGATCTGGTGGCGGTATCGACCCATGACTTCCACAAGCTGCTTTCTGATGTCCCGAGCTCGCGACATTGATCGTTTTTGAATGAAGTTCTCGAAGCACCAAGGGTCGCTGAACCTAGAATTCTTCCAACCATTGTAGACGTTCAGAAGTGTTAGATGATCTCCATGCGGGTCATGAAACTTGGACTTTTTCTGATCGGCTTGCTGTTGCTTCTCTTTTGGCCGGTAGAAGATAGGCTGGATAGACAACATCGCCACTATACTCAAGATCTCCTCTGAGCAGCCTATTTCGACCGACATCAGCAGAGTCTTCGCGAGCGAGGGCTCGACCGGCATGTCAGCCATCTTACGTCCCAGGCGGGTAAGTAAGCCTTCGTCGTCTAGCGCTGATAGAGCATAAAGTTCCTCAAGTGCGGTAAGCATAGTATTTGTTGGTGGTGGGTCCATAAAGTCAAAATGCAATAGATCGTTGATGCCCATTGCTTTCAACATCAGAATGGTCTGCGCCAAGTTTTGTCGCTGTATCTCGGGAATCGTGGTTGGTAGCATCTCAGACTGGTACGCAGCCTCTGTGTACAGTCTGAAGCATTTTCCGGGTCCCGTCCGACCCGCACGGCCAGCTCGTTGTTTAGCCTGTGCCTGCGAAATTGGTGTCACAACCAAAGAGTCCATACCTAGTTTCGGGTCATAAGCATTTTGTTTGACAAAACCAGGATCAATCACGTAATAGATCTGGTCAATTGTGATTGAGGTTTCAGCAATATTGGTTGCGATAACCACTTTTCGACCCCCCGGTGGAGCAGGTTCGAAGATCCTACTTTGCATCTCACTTGGTAGAGCAGAATATACTGGTAAGACTACAAGCTCAGGCACAGCAGGTCCTAAGGCTTTCATGCGTTCATGCAAAATCTCACAGCTTGTGTCGATCTCTTCTGAACCTGTTAGAAAAACCAGAATATCTCCTGCGGGTTCTGTCAAATGTATCTGCATGACTGTGGTAAGTGCAGCATCGAGGTAATCCTCTTCTGGCTCCCGAGAATACAAGATCTCAACGGGGAATGTCCTTCCAGGTATTGAGAAGATCGGACACTGATTGAAGAATTCAGAGAACTTGTCTGCATCGAGCGTCGCCGAGGTTACGATTACCCTTAGGTCAGGTCGCCTTTTCAACGTCTTCTTGAGTAGGCCAAACAAGACATCTGTTGCAATTGTTCTCTCATGAGCCTCATCAAGCATGATGACAGTGTATCGCTTCAGATCCGGGTCGATCAGGATTTCTCGCTGAAGCATACCGTCAGTCATGTATTTGATGCGTGTCTGAGGAGAGGTTCTATCCTCGAATCGAATAGTATACCCAACCTCTTGTCCAAGCTCGCATCCGACCTCTTCAGCTACACGTTTAGCAACTGACATGGCAGCCACACGACGAGGTTGTGTGCACCCAATCATGCCGTTCTGGGCGTATCCCCCCTCGGCCAGATACTGGGTCATTTGAGTGGTTTTTCCGGAACCGGTGTCTCCGACCACAATCAATAATTGGTTCTGTTCAACTGCTTCCAGCAGCTGTTTCCTAAACTTGAACACAGGCAAGCTTTCTCGTTGTTGCTTGATAGTCATGTTCGTTCTTCTGCCTAATAACTGATTAGGCCCTTGTGTAAGTCGTTTCCACTCTGGCACCGCGTCCGTGGCGTTAGAGTCGTCTTGCTGTTTCTGTTTCAGGTCTGCTGCAAACTTCCTGTCCTCCGCTGCTACCATCGGATCCTGCCACTGGTCATTCAAGTTGACCTTTGCCGCTTCCTCGGCAGCGCGGTCTTTCGCTTCTTGCTCCTTCAAGTCTCGTCTCTCTTTAGCAAGTGTCGTGCCTGCCTGGGCAGCACGGTTAAGAGATCCCTCAGGAGCTTTGACAACACGAATCGGTGATAACTCAAGAGACTGCTTTGTCTGCCCAGCGAGAAATGGTGGTTCCTCTTCCCGCACCTCGATGTCGACATCTTCTTCAAGCTCCTGGCCAGCATCGCCGTTCGTCCCATCGTCGTAGTCTTTGTCGATGTCAGGATAATCTTTTGCAGAAATAGCACCTGAAGCGATTAGCTGCTTGATCTCCCACCTTTCAGGTGAGGTCATCCTTTTGCGACTCCGTGATTTGCCGGCATAATCGTCTTCAATGACTGGCACAGAACTAGTGAATGGTTCGTCTGTACCATTGAGTCGCTCCATGTTTGCACCGGAAGCTATTCTTCTGGAAGGGACGAGATCCCTACCAGTAACTTGATCCACCTCTTTCATGGAAAGCCCAATTCTATTGCCCTCAATCTTGACAACTTTGACCTTCACCTGCTGTCCCCTTGATAGTAAGTCAGATGGATGATTGACCCGCGCGCCTTCTTGTACTGCAGAGACATGAACCAGACCATCGACTTTACCGCGCACGCCTTGAATGTTGACAAAGGCACCAAAATCCTTGATTCCTGTTACACATCCATCGTAGACTTTGTAAAGCACTGGGGAGTCATCTAGAACTTGGTGGGATCTCTTCCGGTCTCCATTCCTCTCGTCATGGTGCCTGCGCCTGTGAGATCGTTCTTTGTAATCATCTCCTGTGTAATCACTGTCTCTTCTGCGCCTTAATCGAGGTGGACTTTCAGGAGTTGGAGAGCGCCTCTTCCGTGAACGTCGACCATAATCTTCTGGACTTCGACTGCGTTTCTTACTCCCGTTCGTGGTGCCATTCTTTTTGCCTGGTGCTAGTCCTTCGAGCAACACAAAGGTATCGTCTGCAGAGCCATCACTGTCCTCCCAGGTCTGCTCCTTGTCCGCGACTGCAAGGCCCTTGAAGACCCTAGCTTTGCGCCCAACCTCGTCAAACCTGTCGGTGTCATTGTGTGTCGAGGTGGACGATGTCACTTGCTTCTTCAGTTTAGGGTGCATCGTAAGGACAAGACGGTCGATGGATTCAACTAGCGAATTCGGGAAATCGGCATCCATGTCCACCAACGCCTTCTTGAAGGCTGCAAGATCCTTTCCTCCATGCTGAGCTATCACAAATTCTGCGAGATCTTTGTCGGCCAGTCCAAGATGATTCTGTAACTCGGTAGTCACCTTCGACACCAGGGAAAGCAGCTCAAGACTTTCAAAGTCGTCCATTGTATATGATAAGTTTCCCACACTATCCTGTCACATACCCAGAATGTTGGTCATTCGGCCAGCCGTCGCAAGTGATCCACGAACCTTGTGGTAGGCAGCGAGTACCATGCTGCATAACTTTTGTGTTTGGCAGGTTTGAGAAACTTCGTGTTTTCGCGCCACGCGGCTGGTGGTATCGTTAGTGGAGAGAGGCGCACCACCAACGCGGGTCTAAACCCTTTTCATCGTTATCCCCTGTGCTTGCTGTGCTTGACGTGCTTGGGCACACGACCCCCACCTCACAGCCCATATATACGTCACAGCCTCAATGTGGACATGTTTGAGCTCTGGTTCACCGTTTCGTGTTCCGGCCAACGATCAACAGCGTTCCTGGTCCAGATTCGCGGCAATTCACCGCCGGTTCTGATCTAGTGGCATGATTGGCAAGAACGCCCGAATCTAGGCGTTAGGCAGGCACGGCCATACTGTATTGTATGCTGGCCCAGCCCATCATCAGCTTCCCCCGCCTCGGGAGTAGCTTCTTTGTTTGCTTAGAGAGATTATTTCAAGTACGTTTGTACTCAGCTCCCACAAACCTTTCTTCCTTCAACAACATCCCTTACTTACCATTAACGACTACGCAACTACTACCCCAATTTCAATCAATTTTTCGTAAAGATACTCAATCACAACCGCCACGATGCCTGGACCAATTGAGAACATCAGAGCTAAGATGATGAAGAGACGTGTCTCTCACAAGGATCCCAACCGTAAGCAACTCTAAACACTGCCCCATCCATCCTTTTGGATGAAAAACAATGCTGTTGGGAGACGAACTATGCGGCAAGCATCTGGTACAGATCGTTGCACCAGACAGCCATGGAATGAATCTCAATATCTTTGGCACCGCAAAAACATTTGCCACTACCCCTCCATTCGCTGTCCATGGTTACAGTCCTTAGGGCAAGTCTCTCGAAAAACGACAGCTTGACATTCAGCTTCACAGTAGCTCTGTCACAGACGTCAGGAGGGTGCCTCGAGAACATTGCTGATAACCCTTCCGTTGCCGCTCCTCACGTGTTAACCCCGCATTTGCTCACAATCACAACTCGACGTTAAAAGCTAAGCACTAACATCTGATCCTCAACAGCAAACTTCGATGACGATGAGGTTTCCGCTGATGAGGAGACTTCTTCCCATGTCAACAAAGAACTCGAGGATGCCGAAAAAGAAGGCGAGAAGTACCCCTTAGGCCGACCAAACTCCTTCCTCAACCGCATGATCTCCCACGGCAACAAGAAGACCGAAGATGAAATCGCCAGGGAGATGGCTCTTGCTAAGGAGCGTGAGGCTGCAGCAAAACGAGACCCTGTTGCCGCCAGTCAAGTTTATGGCACTGGTTCCAAATCGTCTTGATCGAACCCTGGACTTAAGCAGCGAAATTTTGCAACAGACACCGTTGATTTGTGACATGGTCAGTTGCTGTTGTCCTTGAATGCGACGAATAGAGAGGCTCTCGGTATCTTGGTTTGGTTGTGGTGAGACTCAAAATATAGCTTAGAACGGTGGAGCATGGCAATGCGCTAGAGCAAGCAGTATCCTGAGTTGGAGGCAGGAAACAAGCATCGACTACCTCCTGTACCTATGACAATGCACTATCACTTATCTTAGAATTCCTAAAATCGATCATTCCTACAGTGTGAACCATTCCTATTCTACCATTGCTTATTTCTTCAAATGGTCCGAAACTCCTGCAGAATTGGTCCTGTCTGAAGACAAAATGCTGACAAAAACCAGCTCTCATCTACAGAGTAACCAAAACACAAATTATCGGCAATAAATAATCAACACTAAGCCGGAAGCATTTCCTCGTTATACAATACTGAGTAGATCCAATGCCTTCACTACACACAGTACATTTTGTACCTCCCTCCCATGCACTAGTCCAACTTACTCACAACCCCACCCTCGCCTCCTCCCAACCCATCCCATCCCACGGTTGTATGGTCTGTAAATGGCTATTAACTCAAGGTCGGATGTATGCCTTTCGAAGCTCGAGGTGAAATCCTAATGGACGGTGTTTTACTCTTCGGAACAGCTGAATGGACAGGTATGCATACTGGGATTCTAATTAATTGACGAAGTCTCATGATTAATTTGAGTTACTATACATTCTATCTATGTACATGCATACACTTTCCGGTGCAAAGCCCAATCATCATCCCGCCGAAGCGGCTCGCGGTTGTTCAGCCTCGTTAGCATCAACATCCGATGAAGGAGTGATAGGCTGAACAGGTTGACCACCAAGTTGCTCGTCTATCTCTTTTCCTTCCCCAGCTGTTATGAATGTTTCGTCGTTAGGTCGCTCGTCCCACTCGTGCTCAGCGGGGATATTATCATCCGCTTGTTGCTGCCATCGACTCTCGTCGATCATGGTGTCGTTTCCCTGGCCTTCGTTGTACTGATTCACAGTACCATCGGGCACAGCAGCAGTAGGATCATCGCTTATTTGCGACATTTCTGACCTACCATCACTCGGCATGGCAGGTCCAAGTTTTTCTGCAACCATCTCCTGCTCCTTCTTCCTCCAGTTCATCATTCTCTGTCTCAGCTTTGGATTTGCACTAAACGCCTTCAATGTCCAATTGATTCTCTTCTCCGTCAGCTCTTTCGCGTGAATCGCCATTGGCTGATCCTTGAAGAACGTGATAAACCTGTAGCTCAACCACAAGAACATTGTCAAGCACTGGTGTAATGCTTCTAACGATTGTAAGTAAGCTCTGTCGGCAGAAGGAGTCATGGCCAGGATCTCAAGTGGCAATTCGGGAATGTCTGCCACGTTCACGGCGCGACGGTCGGAAATTATCTTTGCAAGGGCTTTGAGGCACTTGGTAAGTCGACCGTCACGGCCAGCGAGAGGACAGGCGCAGATCTGAGCGTGTTGTTCAATGCTAAGATTGGGGACTTCATCTGTAATTCGAGCGATTTTGAGCTTGTCACGGATATTGCTGATTGCGAAGCGAGGGTGTGCGTAGGCTGTTTGACACACGCGGGACAAAAGGTACTCGAACGGAATGCCTGGAGGTAGGCGAAGGGAATATTCTTCAAGATATTCGGCAGGGGGAAGAATCATGGCTTTGCGAAGTGGTGGAGCCTCGGCTTTGAGTGCTGCTTGAATTATGGGCAGATCTTGTTCTTCGAGAGAGGTTACAAATCCTGGTTCGTTTTTCTGACTTGTTGGACTTTTGGTTTTGTCTTGGTGCGCCGAGCGGTAGCGGCCAGCACGGCCAGCGATTTGTTTGATCTGAGGAATAGTGAGGCGTTCGGACTGAACTCCATTGAATTTGGTTGTGGTTTCAAAGATGATGCGACGAACACTGAGATTCAAACCCATTCCAATGGCATCACTGGCCACGAGAAAATCGTAATCGTTATTGGGATCATTGAAAAGGTCGGCTTGTGCAGCTCTGGTTTCTGGCGGTAAGCTACCGTAGACGATTGCAGCTCTGCGTCCGGTTTCAACCTCGATTTGCTGTTTAAGTGCATGAATACCCATGATGGAGAAGCAGACCACGCAGTCGCCTTTTTGTAGACGTTTGAGGTTACCTCGAAGACTTCGTGTTTCGGCTTCGAGAGGATTAAGTCGCTCATAATGATGCACTTGTAGTGAATCGCCCATTGATGCTGCCAACTCCCGGATCAATGGTACAACCCGTGTTTCACCGCACAGGTGAACCTCCTTTGCGTTTGCACCTAGAAAGGCACGGGTCCAAGCCCAGCCTCTGTCGTCGTTGCCCATCATCTGTATCTCGTCAATCACCGCGACTTCGACCTCCTTTGAAGTATTGACCATTTCCACCGTAGAGGCGTACACTTCTGCCTCGCCACTCTCATCGTAGCGAATATCATCACCTGTAATCAAATCGCAAGGTATGCCATTTGCTCGGAACCTCGAATATACTTCGTGTGCCAGAAGTCTGAGGGGACCGGCGTAAAACCCACTTTCCGCCTCTTGTAGTCTTTTCAAAGCATTGTATGTCTTTCCCGAATTGGTTGGCCCAACATGTAGGTGTATGGTTCTTTGACTAGTTCTCGCCTTTGCGTACCACTCGGTAGGATACCGTAGATCGAACGCCGACACTGGGGCTTGCTTCCACTGAGAGCTGAGGCAACTGTCAAGAAATTCGAAATAAACTTGATTGGATAGGTCGGTGGGAGAGGATTCGAACGCCCTGAAGAGTCTACTAACTAGCGCCTTCTCATCTTCTGACTGGATTTTCTCTGGCTTCCTCACTGCATCGTTAACTGACCTCTGAAAAGCAGGCCAGCGTTGGCGTTTAGGGTCCAATGTGTCCAACTGCGACGCCTTTTCGTCTTGCCTCGGACTCGTACCCAGCAAGCGAGACTCTAGGTTCTGAAGGCTCGATGTGACATTGTTCCTGAAAAGCTCACGATGAATCTTCTCTCCACCCCGATTGCTAACAGGCCTCCCTTTATCAAACACAATGTCTCCGGGACGCCTTCCTTGCTGCTGTAACAATTTTGAAAGGTAAATTTGGCCCTGCCCTGGTTCTGTCTGGAGTTTGCTGCCTCGAGGTGCCTGACGACTCTTTCGGTTCGCGTCCTGAAGCTTTATGTGTCTCGTTCCACGGCTCTTTTCGGCAACATCACCGTATGTGCGACTTTGTTGAAGTGATCGACCAGCGCGCTGACCCTGGCGAAACGTGCAAAAGATGCATTTTGGAGGTCGCAAGCTCCATCCTTGCATACTCCAAGTTCAATGTTACACAAATATATGATGGCTCGTCGAGATCAAGAGCGTAGGTGGCGGATGTGCATAATTGTAAGAGTGTCAGAGAAATGTTGCACATCACCATCACTACTCGTAGCCACATGGCGTAGAGAAATTTAGAGTTCAAGATGTGGTCGTGCACTTGGCCGTTTCAGGCTCCATGATCGATTGGAATGCGGTGCCCGCCCGCGTTTGATGTCTGCACCATTCAAGGACGATTACACCAATCAATCCAGGCTACAACTTTGGCATCTTTGACAGGCACAGGTAAGATACCCGGTCGCCTAGCGATGGTGTATATTTGTGTTGAAAATCCGAACTTGTTCACTCGTGCAGGCAGGCAACATGGGTACATCGATCATTGAAGAGCAAAGGATAGTTTTCCTCCGAACATTAAAAGAAACCAGCGGCAATGATTGGAAGGTGTTGGTCGTGGACGAGGACAGCAGCAAATTGCTGTATAACGCCGTGAAAGAAGATGACATCCTCAACTGCAACATCATTGGCATAGAGCGACTGGAAGAGCGTCGGCCAGAACAACCCGGGACTGATGCCATATACTTGCTCTCACCCTTACCGCACATTGTTGAAGCCCTCAAAGCAGATCTTAGCCGACGCAGATATCGCCGGGGCTTCCTTGTCTGGACGTCGACCCTCCCACAACCGCTAGGCGCAGACCTGTTCAGTTCGGAGCCACGACGGCAGCTCATAGCGAACACCAAAGACTTGAATATTGATTTCTTCCCACGAGAATCACATGTGATTACCTTCAAGGCTGACTGGAGCTTTCATATCCTTTACAATCCACAATGCGACCAGCTGATCAAGTCACATTTGAATACTCTGACCCAGAAAATCGTCTCGATCTGTGTTTCCCTCGGTGAACACCCAGTGGTGAGGTATTACAGACCACGAGTTTCCAGCTACAGCGCCAGTGTTCTGTGTTCGCACTTGGCTTCGTTCGTACAAGATGCCTTGGACAATTACGCGGTTGACCCACGCAATAACTTTCCTCCTGAGTCCAGTCGACCCCGAGCTGTACTGGTCATCACTGATCGTACCATGGACTTGATGGCACCTTTCGTTCACGAACTGACCTACCAAGCTATGGCAATGGACTTACTACCTATGGGCGACGATGGGGACAAGATTACATATCGCAATGTTGTCCGAAGAGGCCAGCCTGACCAGGAGGAGAAGGATGTTGAGATTAACGACAACGATAAGCTCTGGGTATCAAACAGACACAAACAAATGAAAGACCTGCTGGTAGAATTGAGCAACGACTTCAAAGCATTTCAGGCAAAGAACTCGCAATTTGCAGATAACAACGGCCAGCCTGTGTCAGTGAACACGATCAAGGATATGATGGCTGGCCTACCAGAGTTCCAAGAAGGCAAAGAAGTTTTTTCGCTGCACATTGATATGGCAGAGAAATGTGCTAAGCTGTTTCAAGAAAGAAAACTACTCGACATTACTTCGACTGAACAATGTCTAGCGACAGGGATCGATGAGGACGGCAAAAGGCCGAGAAACTTAGCAGACCAAGTTGTACGCTTATTGGATGACGATAGTGTTGTTCATGATGATCGAGTACGACTGTTTGCCATGTACATTTTGTATAAGCACGGTATCCTTCGAGGCGATATAGAGAAATTGAGATGCCACGGTGAGCTTTCACCAATCGACGGAGAAATGATATACAACCTCGATCTCCTCGGTGCGCGAGCGGAGAGGCCACTCAGGGACAACATGCCCACATTGGCACCTTTGTTTCCCGCAAGAGTACCGCAGAATATGCCAGATGACGAGATAAGCTTGTCACGATTTGAGCCAGCTCTACGGTATCTGCTCGAAGGTTTGTGCAATAATACGCTAGATCCCAATGTCTTCCCTCCAGTGAAGCCTCACCTTGAACACACAATTTCGGCACAATCGCAAACGTCGTTGCGGAAAGCAGGACAACCGACCTGGGCCGCCCAACGTACACCATCAAACAAGCCAAGACAGCGGCTTATCATGTGCATGGCTGGAGGTGCCACGTATTCTGAAGCCCGAGCATGTTACGAGATTTCACGAGAATTCGGACGTGAAGTTTATCTAGCCACGACGCACATGATCACTCCCAAATTTTTCACACGTCAAGTTAGCCTTTTGAGTCGATCACGGAGAGATCTCGGTCTTCCAATGGATCGTGGACCACCGAAGCTACCAGTATGGATGTCAGATCCTCCTCCACAAGCATTGCAGCCCAAGCAGGAGCCCCAAAAGCTCTCCAATGGAAGACCTCTGGACCAACCCAAGGCACCAGTTCCAGCCATGCAAAAGCTGAATTTAACCAGCTCGAGCCCTTCTCCATCAAGCAGCAACAAACCTGACAAGCAGGATAAGCCTTCCAGACCAGATCCACCGAAGAGCACTTTCAAAAGTCCACAGGAGCTAGCTAAAGAGAAGGAGAAGGACAAGAAGGAGAAGAAACATCACTTGAACATCTTCAAGAAGCATTAGTAATGCATTGATGTTGATTTTAGTGTCGAATCTAGCGTGGCGTCGGGCGCGCTGCCCTCTCTTTTCTTCTGGCACGAGATTTGCAAGGATTAAAGTCAAATATATATTTTGAGTTGGCTAAGATCTTGAATTCTATAAGCGTCTTAGCTGGCTCGGCGAGCATGTACACAACGTTACCCATCTGAACCAAGATACGACGAAAAGTCGTCGCCATAAAACGATTGACGCAGCCTTTCGGCGCGTTTCTTCTTCTCACGGTCCATCTTAATCACAGCTTTTGCATCCAGCCTTACAATCTCTTCCTCTGCTGGCTTTTGTATCTTTCGCTGTTTCACCTTGACCTCTTCATCGTCATCTCTCGGTTGAACGCCGATACCTAATGTATTGTTCTTGCGCTTCGCCTTGATTGGTACACGTATCCCTTCTTGTTGCGCACCTAAACCTTTCCTTGCATCTGGATCCCAGCCATAGTCCTGCAGATACTTGAGACCACTCCGCGATCTATCGAGATGAGAAGGAGGATGCGAGTGTTCGAGACAGACCTGATGCGCTATTGAGGTAGCATGGCTGCCGTCACCTTCTTCCACGTCCGATATTGGTTGACCGCATATCGGACAATTGGACAAATTCGACTCGTTAGCGGAAACAGGTGTGGGGATCATGTCCTTGATGTGGTCTGGACCATCTGCAGTCTTGTTCAGCACAATTGAGAGATACCTGTCTCCTGCGCTTCGCGCTTCACCAATTGTCCTGGGTAACGAGCTCACATTGTTCGAGGCAGGAACGAAAGCAACTCGTTTGCGCTTGATGCCTGCTCCAAATACGCGTTGGTCTACTAGAGGAACAAAATAGTCGTCGTCGTAGTCATCTGCCATGGAATGCACAGATGATCTTCGAGCTGGCTAATTGTATCGTCTGTGGGACAAATGGTATGTTGCAGATTCTTGCAGTGCAGAGTGGAAGTACCAGCCTGCCACGTTCGGCAGTCATTTGCGGCGTCGTCACTCAAAAAGTTGATGCTCGGAACGGGCCGACGGGCGTAGCGCTTATGCCTTACACATTAGGCCAACAATTAATCCTGAAACTGGGCCTCAATTGAATTGTGATATTGGTAGGTAGCGTAGCTTACAGTACATCATTTCCATCGCAAGCATGGTGGTACCTCTGCTGGCAGAGGTCGCGAGACGAGGCATCACGAGCATACCTAATCTTTGGACTGCCGCCAAAGTCGTTGCTGCAATTGCGCTGATATACTATCTCAAGACCTGGTTTGGCGGAGCACGATGTCGATCCGAGCGAGTGATGCACGGAAAGGTGGTGATGGTAACAGTATGTGCAGTCTAGGCGATATCAACACATCATCTGACTCTTATAGGGTGGAACTTCAGGCATCGGCGCAGCCATCGTTAGGGAATTAGCAACTCGAGGTGCACAACTTGTCCTTCTTACACACCATGAACCGACAGATCCGTTCCTTGTCGACTATATTGATGACATTCGTTCGCAGTGCAACAATGAGCTAGTCTACGCTGAACAAGTCGACTTGACCTCCCTCCATTCGATCCGCCTATTTGCTACAAAATGGGTCGATAATGCACCACCTCGCAGACTCGACATGATTATTCTCTGTGCGAACACGATGACACCAAGATGGGGCAAGAGCCGGTTAACAATTGATGGTGTGGAAGAAGAATGGATGGTGAACTACCTATCAACCTTTCACCTACTCAGTATCCTCTCTCCAGCCATTCGAGCACAGCCAGCAGATCGAGATGTACGAGTTATGGTTGGCACTTGCAGTAGTTACATTGGTGCGACACTGGACATGGACAACACGGAAACGAAGGCCAAATCTGGTAGCTGGTCACACGGAAGGGCGAAGCTGGCGCTGATGAATTTCACATACGCTTTCCAAAAGCATTTGGATGCTTACAAGCGTCCCGACAAGCAACCAAACAATGCTCGGGCTTTCATTGTCGATCCTGGCTATTCTCGTACCCCTGGGATGCGACGATGGCTGACGGGAGGCTCACTCATCGGTCTGTTGCTCTACTTGGTGACATGGCCTGTTTGGTGGTTGGTGTTAAAGTCGTCTGAGCAAGGTGCACAGAGTTTTCTGTTTGCAGCAATGGACGCCGAGTACGGGCAAGGACTAGGCGGCAAGTTCATCAAAGAGTGTCGCGAAATCGGGCCTCTGAGGGCTGAAGTCAACGATGAAGATACTGCTAAGACGCTCTGGGAGTTTTCCGACAAGCAGGTTGAGCGGCTGGAGAAGCAAGGTGCTGTTCAGAGAGCGCTTGAGAAAAAGGAAAAAGAGCAGTCTCACGCCAAAAATGCTGATTCGAACAGTACCGCATCGGCCGACGGAGAGGCAGCTCAAGCACAACAAACACAGACAGCGGGATCGAGGAGGAACAGAAAGGGGAAGAATTGAACTACGAGGACGTCATGAATACCACGATACACGAAGATACACGAAGGACTTTTGTCCTCGACATAAACTGCAAGAGTCTTGCAGATGGATGCGGTATCCAAAGGCCTCTTTCCCGGCTGTGATCGATTCACTTGTGGGATCAGAAAGATCACTACAAAAGATACAAGCACAAGGAAAAAGTGAAGGTGTAACTCTAGAACACCCTGAGATGATGATAAGAGGTCGCTTGTATGGTGCAATCAGGTATGATACCTCCTTGAATGAAGCACATGGTCGGCTCCTACTTCGATCATATCAAGTTGCACGAGGAACCACAAGCCACTGATGTTTACAATCTTGCACCCATTCCTGCTGAGTGTTTCGCCAGTGTATTGGGTGTCCGACGGGCGATCTGCTTCCTGGAGCATAACAGCTCCCCCCTGAACTCACATCATTGAAGACACATGCAAGTGTCGCTTCAGCTCGTACGTCAGACGTGTCGTCTGCTCAAACTTCGAAGGTAGTCTGGCATGGTTCCCAGATGACCTCTGTGCCAAGTTCATTCACTTTGCAAGCACCATCAAGGGGGAGTTCTGGAATGGGAAAGCGATTGGAGATTTCATTAAGAGAATGAGTTTGGGAAGTAAGTTCGAACATGGCCAGCCTTTTAAAAAGAAGTAGGTAAAGCCAATGAGACACTTGTTCTGGTAAAATGTGGTGTCTGGTGTTACCAACCACCTTTTTCATGGCCCAAAAGTCCCTTAAAGGGAGTACAATATACGGAAATATAGTTTCCGACGCGGACAATGAAACCTTGAGCTACGAGTTATATTGTACAGCAGCCACATCAACTTTGGTCACAGTGACCACTGTGGCTACACACGGTCTGGTTGTTGTTTCTTGACGGAAGGTCTAGCAAAAACCACTTGACCGAAAGACACAGTACACTATTGGTGAGAGAACACGGAAGCTGTGAAATCCGCATCCCAAGCATCAGAGAAAAAATAACCACCCAGATCGGTAAAGAATTACTTCTTCAAGCTTTGCACAGAGTCTTCAACCCCTCGATTCCGCGCTTTTAGCACCAATTGGCGGCGCATTTTCCGCACTAACACCACCACCCTTGTCGACATCCCCCACAATCTCCAAGTTCGTGATGTGAATACAATGACGATCAACCAAATGCCGCTATTAATTTGCAAAGAACTGTTCCAGACAGAGGACCATATATTCAGTACCTGTTCCAGCTCATTATTTCTTCCAACCTGCACGACTGACTTCGAATCAAGTCTCCTACAGCAACAGACTTCCAGGTCCCGGCTTGAACTAACAAAACTGCACAGTAGTCAAAATACATTAATAGCAGGACTACTTGAAACCCCCCTTTTCTGACAGAAACAACCAAAAGTATTGCATGAGAGGTACGACCAGAGTATAGCATACCTTGCAATTGAACAACCATGGCCATCGAATCCATCGTTACCTCGATTCTCGACTTTTCAGTCCACAACCCCTTCCTCTTCATTGCCTACGCCTTCACCAGCGTAATCATCGGCTATGTCGCAGTCACAGAATTCCAACGCTCCAAAGCTCGAATCCCCGGTTTCAATGGTCCAACTGGCCTCCCCGTGATTGGCAACCTTCACCAAATCCGTGTCAACGCAGCAGAACAGTACCGACTATGGGCTCAACAATTCGGACCAGTCTACCAAATCATGTTGGGAAACGTACCAGTCGTTATAATCAACTCAGCCGCAGCAGCCCGTGAGATCTTCGGCGCAAACTCTCAAGCCCTCTCCTCACGACCAGAATTCTACACCTTCCACAAAGTCGTCTCCAGCACCGCCGGCACCACAATCGGAACATCCCCCTTCTCCGAGTCTCTCAAGCGAAGACGCAAGGGCGCCGCCTCAGCCCTCAATAAGCCCTCGATCCTAACCTACATCCCACACATCGACATCGAAACACGCTCCTTCCTCCAAGAATTCCTCGACTACGGTGCCGCCGGCACCAAACCCATCGACCCCATGCCCATGATCCAACGCCTCAGTCTCTCCCTCGCCCTAACATTGAACTGGGGCACGCGCATCGCGTCCCTAAACGACGACCTCTTCGCCGAAATCACCCACGTCGAGGAAGAAGTCTCCAAATTCCGCTCCACAACCGGCAACTTACAAGACTACATCCCGATCCTGCGCCTCAACCCCTTCAACTTCGGCAGCCAGACCGCAAAAGACATGCGCCGTCGCCGCGACATCTACCTCAACCGCCTGAACGACGAACTAGACGCGCGCATGGCCAACGGCACCCACCAACCCTGCATCCAAGCCAACGTCATCGAAGACAAAGACGCAAAACTCAACAAAGAAGAACTCACATCCATCTCCCTGACCATGCTCTCCGGCGGTCTCGACACGCTCACAACCCTCGTCGCCTGGTCCATGGCTCTGCTAGCCGAACACCCCGAAGTCCAAGAGCGTGCCGTCAAAGAAATCAGATCCAAATACCCCGAATCAAGCTCCAACCCATCCTACATCCTCTGCGACGAAAACGACGACCAATCCCTGCCTTACATCGTCGCCCTCATCCGCGAACTCCTACGATACTACACCGTCCTACGCCTCTCTCTCCCGCGCGCATCCGTCAAGCCCGTCAAAAGCAGCTTCAACAACGGCGCCGTCATCCCCGCCGGATCAGTAATCTTCCTCAACGCATGGGCCTGCAACATGGACCCCGAGGTCTGGGGCGAAGACTACCTAACCTTCCGACCAGAGCGCTGGCTCGAGAAACCCGATGCGCCGCTGTTCACGTACGGTCTTGGGTACAGGATGTGTGCGGGCAGTTTGTTGGCGAACAGGGAGATGTATACTATTTATTTGAGGCTGTTGAGTTCGTTTGAGATTAAGGGGGCGAGAACGCTGGAGGGGGAGAAGGTTGTTGTGCATCCGGTGCTGGGGGTTGAGGATCAGACGCAGCTTGTTAGTGTGCCGAAGAGGTATACTGTTAAGATTGTGCCGAGGGATGAGTATGCGCTTAGGGAGGCGTTGAAACAGAAGGAGGGGGAGAAGCACTTCTAAGCTATGTACTGTGAGTAGATGATGGAGGAAACCTGGAATACTATATATATTGCAGCATTTTAGATGATGACGATGAGGAGTTTTGGATTCGTGGTGTCACGTTGGAGACATGCTCATAACTACACTTCAAAGAGTACACTTGTAAGAAGAAAAAAACACACCTGCAAGAAGAGTCTTCTCATACTATGGTCTACATCGCTTCCAGCATGTCTTTCGTTCGTCCCCTATTTCTTCAAGTCATCCGCCACTTTCCATTAGCACCACCATTGTGCCAAAACAAGATATTAATCATTTGCCTAAACGCCTCTAACGAATGCTTGCGTGATACTGTGCTATGTAGGAAAGAACATTTGGGGTATACATGACGGTGAATCTTCGTGTGTCGTGAATGAGTCGTTGGGATGGTGAGGGCTGCGATCGTGTCCAAGTCGGGGATGGACACGTATGGCTGGTCGTTGGGAATGGTGATCGGACGCCACGTCTTGATTCTGGCAATCAAGGGTGTCTCATGCTGATATTGGGCACATCATCTCCATTGTGTGGTTCGTATCTCTTAGATTACTTGACCTGCTGGATCGAGGTATCGCGAAAGGTATTGAACGTGTGAAAAGACTTCTGGTTCATCGAGACCAGTCTTTACATGTCCATCGAATCATTGCCGTTGGTGGCAAAATTGAATTGCCCTTGTGGCTGCTGAGCGTTTAATGTGTATCCTTGAGCATTGGCAGTCGGTGCAACCTCTTCAATATCGGCACCAGCATCCTCTTCATCGGAGAAGTATTTCTCAATGATGTTGTACGCCTTCATGTAGATTTCCTCGTTTGCATTGTTCTGGCAATCATGAATCTTCTCCATACCACCAGCCTGCTCGATGAACAAAGCATATCGGTTGACGTTGGCATCCGGCGCACCAGGGTTGGCAGCCTCTTTATCCATCTCACCAACCTTGAGAATGTTCTCGAGGCCATCTAGCGCAACCTGAATAATCTTGTTGTCTGGGCACGCCAGCAGATCACACAATGGCTTGATACACCCTTGTGAGACAAGATATCGGATCTGATCTGGCTTTTGTAGACCACCGCTTGTTGCGTTAGAAATCGCCCAGCAAGCCTCCTTACGTGTCTTGAAGTCTCCATTCGACAAAAGCTGAATAAGAGGAGGGATGATACCAGCATCAACGACACCCTGAATTTGGGTAGAGTTGCCTGCAGTGACGTTTGAAATTGTCCAGCATGCTTCCTTTCTGATTCCATCTTTCTGGGAGCTGAGTAGTGATAAGAGAGCGTTCAAAGCACCGCAGTTGATAATGACTTGTGTCTGAACGTCATCGCCTGTGACGATGTTTCCAACCGATCTGAGTGCTGGAGTTTGAACAGAAGTCGAGGCATGCATCAACAATTCAACAAGTCTTCTGGGGATACCAGCCTCGATGACAGCCTGGATCTTATCATTGCTACCATCGGACAAATATGAAATGGCCCAGCAAGCATCGATGAGGACTTCGTCGTCGAGCATGTAGACCAGCTTAGCGAGCACAGGTAGTGCAGGCTGAATCTAAACCATATTAGTGAGAGCCAGCGAATATGTAATGATATGGCTTACAGTAGTCCAGTCCGGCTGAGGGGTCTTGCCACGACAGAAGTTGCTAAGAGTCCATGTAGCGTTTCGAAGCATACTCAGCTTTCGCCCATCGTTGATGAGAGCCAGTAGAGGCTTCAAGGCACCTTGTGCAAGTACGTAGTCTCTGCAGGCGGGGCTATCACCAGCAATATTACCAAGCGCCCACACGGCTTGTTCTCTGACATCTGGCTCTGGGCTGCTGAGAAGTTCGACAAAGATAGGCACGGCACCAGCCTCAATGACAACCTGCGTCTGCGCTGCAGACCCTGACGCAATGTTTGTCAAGGCCCATGCAGCCTCGAATTGTACAAGAGTGTGAGGAGATCGTAGGAATTCAACAAATCTGCTAACAACACCAGTCTCAATGACCTTCTCGATGGGAGGGTTTCGTTCTTTACTAAGAAGTTTTCGAAACTTCGTGGTGGCTTGAATCTGAGCATCGATCTGGTCGGAGAAGACACCCTTTACCATTTCTGGCAATTCTGTGCTCAACTGTGATATTCATTAGCCTTGGTCTTTGTAGAAGAGATGGTGGCCATACCTCGCTCTCGATGTTGCCCACTTCGTCATCGCTATCCGCACCATAGCCAACTTCTGGGTGGTTATCAGTGCCTCTAGCAATTCCTCTACGCTTTGCAAGATTCTCTTCTCTCTTCTGTCGACGAATCTCAACTTGCTGTTCTTCTCTTCGTCGTCGAAGTTCGTCAGGCTTGAAGGTGTTCTTTGCCTTAAACTGGGTGCGACGATGTTCTGGGATGTATCGCTCCGCCATCTTGAACTAGACACAGAATTCTGGGTATCACAAGATAAATTTGGTGCCAAACCTGTAACGTCAAGATATATGGTTTTGGTTGGCCGTTTTCTGTCAACCAGGAGAAAGTAAAGAGTGATCAAGATGTGTTGATCTTGCACAAGACCAGAAATTAAATGAGATTGTTTGGGACAAGTGCAAGTGGAGGGAGTTGCGGGCGCAACCTGAAAGCCACTCAAAGCGCTTACGACAGACGGTTAGAAAAGGCCAAGACACTAGTGGCCATTTTGATTTTGTTAAGCACGTGAACAAGCGTTGACGACAGCTTTACTTGCAACGCGTTTCACAATCACTTTACGCGTCAGACAAGCAATGAGCATTCAAAAAATGTAAAGGGTACGAGGTCTTGCTGACCTCGATCCATGATCAGCATGGCTCGTCGTGTGCCATCTGGGTTCGTACCAATTGCTGAAGCATATAAGCGGCGTGACCAGTCGTCCTACAATATCATTGCGGTATGTACTAATTACCTGCCTCCAGCCCAGAGCAGAGGGACGGACTTTACCATGAAGATGTCCCTATGGGATACAAGTTGCATCGAAGCTGAGGATATCGGTCAAGAAGGGATGATGGTGCGGCTATTCTACAAAACACAATCCTTGTTTCCACCAGTCGAGAATACTGGAGACATCGTTATTTTACGCAGCCTCAAGACCAAGAACCAAGGAAGTCAGTGGTTTGGCTTGTCAAGCTTCGAAACGTCATGGGTCGTCATATCCGGCACAAGCTTGATGGATAGTACATGCGACAATTTCTCTGATATTGAGTACAGAGAGCCGCCAGGCGAAGCATCAGCGTCAAAAAAATGTCGAGGACCAGATCCTACCTTAGCCGAATTGAAGTATGCAAAAGCACTACTGCAGGAGAAGGATCCTTCGACTCTCCGTGGCCCACCCAAGAGTACTGCTCTTGACGTATACACAGTTATGAAGGAAAGTGGAGGCAATCCAGCCCCCCTGAAGCAGCAGAAATACCGCATGTTGAAGGACATGTAAAGACTGGTCTCGATGAACCAGAAGTCTTTTCACACGTTCAATACCTTTCGCGAT
>Ga0181469_100103_pt1 | contig 24767 bp, 22 predicted proteins | sample InSIn2SAF170_2_FD_119081 | JGI IMG/M metagenome (GOLD analysis project Ga0181469, IMG submission 119081) | Clean room microbial communities from NASA Spacecraft Assembly Facility at Jet Propulsion Laboratory, Pasadena, California, USA -... ... | reverse complement strand
GTTCGCGTAGGATTTTGAGACCCAAGCTGATATGCATGACTGAAGTTGCTGGAACCTCTTCGCAAAGATTCGCATAAGCTCCGAGCAGAGCGCATGAGAGGAGTGACATATCGACTCTCATTTGTGGAAGGGTCCGAGCCAAGGTTGAGATTGCCAATACATGAGCATTGGATGCAAGAACAGCAGACTTCGAGCTACCAACAAGGGTTGCTTCATGTCTCGAACCTACAGCGACGACCAGCTTAAAGATCAAGGGGTCGTTACAAGCAGATCGAGGTATGAATATGCTGAAGAACTTTTGGCCCATATCATGTTGACCTCCAAATTGAGGTGCGGTGTTTTGTTTGAAGAAATCAAATGCTCGTTGTTCATCACGATTACCAAGTGTCGTGGATGGTTGAGATTGCAAACTTGTAAATTCGTTGCTTTCGCGGGGTTCAAACACCCAGGTTGTTGGTACGGCATAAATACATCTGCGGTGACTCAATTGGCATCGTGAACACTGCACCACAGGTCAGTATTTCTGGAATTCAGCTCTTAGGTTGGCTGTACGATTGGGCGTTCTTCGGGGCATTTCACGCGTCTCGTCTTGCACTGTGGAAGAGTCAGGGTCATTCTTCCCAAAGAAGCTCGGATCTCACACAGTCTGACAGCCTGTTCGGACCTTTGGATGTGGCCGTTTGCGCCGCTCGCTGCAGGCTGGACTAATCAACATGATCATTTGTCCGTTTGATGGAGATCGTGATGGTGAGAGAATCGATGAAAGCACCGTGACATTGACGACGTGTACGAAGGAAGGTGGCAGATGATGACCGTCCAGGTAGCCTTGCTGACTGCATGTATAAACGACATGCTCGGATATGCCAAGGCGCCAGAGAACGAAGCTCCACGGAAGGCGTCGAGAACCTACACCGCGATTGGTTAACAAATACCCCAACATGGCCAGAGGGGTATAGTGGATCGACGCTTGCCTCGTTCCTAAGCGTGCTACCACTTCACGTATTGTATAGTACTCTCCAGCAGACCCTCCTAAACCAGCTATGTCCGTACGAGCAACCGATACTCTAGATTTTGGAAGGGACAGTCGGCGAAGTAGCAAAGCAAAGACAATGCCTTCGAGACACTTGCAAAGTATTAAAACCTCAACCATATATCACGACAATGGCCTCTTCAAAGTCAGTTGTCCCAGTACCATCACCTCACCTCAGATATATCCGACACATCGTCTTACCCAGCGATAATCCCTATCACTGGGGCGTGGCATGTGCCCGAGCACTACTCCATCCTATCGAACAGATTGCGGCACCTCGGCTACACCGTTGAATGCCCTCTGCTAATGACAAACAACGACGCCGATCCACCTAACAGGACCCTTGACGACGATATCGTCCAGATCAGAGAACTGGTTATGCAACACCTCAACCAAGGCCGGGATGTGGTTGCCGTGATGCACTCGTACGGCGGTGTTGTCGGCACAACCGCTCTTTCTGGGCTCGGTGCAGCGGACCGGAAGGGTCTTGCTTGTGTCAAGGCGTTGATATACATGACTGCGTTCGTGCCGTTGGAGCATGAAGCCCTTGCGGACATCATTGGTGGAGGTTTACCACCATGGCTATCTCCGAATGATAAGGGCACTATTGATGTTGACGACCCTGGGGATCACTTTTACCATGATCTGACGCCGGAAGAGACGACGAGATGGACGTCTAGGCTAGTTAGACATCCAACCGCGGCACAATTCAACGCACCGAAGGGAACGAAGGGTAAAGCAGCATGGAGAAGTATACCGGTGACCTACCTTGTTTGTCGTAATGACAGGGCATTGCCAGAAGCAGTTCAAGAGATGATGGCGAGTCGAATCGAGAAAGCTGACAGTGGGGTGGTCGTGCATCGTGAGTACTGTGAAGCAAGTCATTCACCATTCCTCAGCATGCCGGACCGAGTGGTCGAAGTGGTTAGAGGTGTATGTCAGAGAGGACTAGATGGGCCTTTGGGTGCACATTGAGAGGAGGACATCAATGGATAGCAAACCCGAACGCGCAGTTAGATAAAGGCTTCCTAGAGTCTGGCAATCCCAAACCCATCCTTTCTCTCCACACCAAGCATGCTCCTCTCAATCTCACCCACATTCCGTGCTCCAGTCAGCGCCATGGTCCGATACAGCTCCCGCTCCAACACATCAAGTACCATCTTCACACCCTCCGCTCCATCATACGCTAATCCCCACAGCGCCGGTCTACCCACTAAGCAGAAATCCGCACCCAACGCAAGAGCTTTGAACACATCACTTCCCCTCGTGATACCACCATCAATTAACACTGGCACCCTTCCTTTCACAGCTTCAACGATCTCCGGCAACGCCTCAATCGTACTACTAACACTATCGAGCTGTCGGCCACCATGGTTCGATACAACTATTGCGTCAGCCTTGTTTTGGATCGCTAGTAGTGCATCTTCTGCCGTCATGACACCTTTTACCACGATCTTCATCTTATCAGTTTGCTTTCGAATCCAGGGTAGTGTTTCATGCCATGTAAGGCTGGCGTCGTTGAGGAGGCCCCGTTTCTTGGCGGCTTCGATGATGGCGGTAGCTTCTTGGCGATTGTGCGCCTGGAGTAACTCCCGGTTGAGAGATGGTTTGCTGCCTTTGTCTGGATCCGAGTCGTCGAGGTTAGCGATGGTGAGGTTTGAGGGGAGGACAAGCTGAGCTTTGCGTTCGTTGATGCGGTTGCCGAGTACTGGTGTGTCAACTGTTACGACTAATGCTTTGTAGCCGGCAGCTATAAGGTGGGAGATCAGTATTCAATGTGCGATAATACATCGGCACACCACGATTAGGGGCATGAAATCACTTGTGGAAACTCACTTTCTACTCTCTTGATCAGCTTTGCGCACTTGTCACGGTCTTGTGAGACGTAGAGCTGAAACCAGAAGTTGGAGTGATCTGAATCCCTACCAGATGCATTGATGACTTCTTCGAGACGTGATGTTGAGTTCGTAGATAGGATCATGAGCGTCTCTCGACTCACGACCGCTTTTGCAACGTCAATTTCGCCCTCGCCACCAACAAGTTTCTGCATGGCAGTTGGGCTGATGCCCACCGGCAAGCCAAATTGCTTGCCGAATAGTGTTGTAGTGGTGTCGATTTCACTGACATCCCGAAAGACCCTTGGTCGGAGAACAAGTCTATACAAGGTCAACAGATCAGATTCGTCGTAGATAGTGTCAGGCACCATACTTGTCGTATGCATATCGATTGCGTTTGACAGACATTTGCTCCTCAGAGCCGGAAACGTAAAAGTCCCATACCTGCTTGGTTAGTTTGTTTTGCGCATTGCGTTCGAACTCTTGGATGGTCAAGGGCTTGTCTTCTTGCTTATGACCTGAAGATTTGTTTTTGTCCTTAGAGCTCGACATTGTTACAGTTTGTGTTGCTAATGGACTATGTGCAAAACCAATTTGTGTTTAAGACTGAGAGTTTATTAATGATCAAGGCTTTGTTTCAATAGTACTCAAATTCCGAGTCGGCAGTGTAGCTTCAACTGACCTGTTTCGAGTTGCTGGCTGGTGTTAGTTCAATACGGCACGATATATCAGCATTTTTGAGATGTGGAAAGAATTCCGCCGGACAGCTCAGTACTTGTTCTTTCATGATAATGACTGGGGTGAACATAGCTCCTCGGCTGATCGCCACGATCAGCTTAATCTGTCAGTAGCTGTGCCGAAATTGCCTTTGCCGCCTAGACAGCAGCTTTCAATTGTAACTTTCAGGCAGTCTCTACTTAGTTCGACCTTTCGTTCAGATCTTTTGGAGGCACTGATACGCCCACCCCACAGGGGCAGTGACCGATGATGCTTCACAAACTTCTGCTTGTGGAGTTTCTCCTCACTCTCCATACTTACCTTTACGTCGTGCGGAGGAAGTGACAACCATGGATTCGTGGAGGTTGATGATAATGTAGGAGCGCACAGTAGAGGATCACTTTAGTCCTCTGAGCAATTTGCCAAATTAAATCAGCATGGCGGAGGAACAGCCACGACCGAGCAGGTCCTTGAGTGGGAAAGTCGCCATCATCACAGGTGCAGGGGCGCTAGGAGATGGCATTGGTAACGCTCGAGCTGCTGCAATCTTGATGGCAGAAGATGGGTGCAGTATCGTGTGTGTGGATCGCGATGTCTCTTTAGCGCAGCGTACTGTGGAAATGATTGAGGCAGAAGGAAAAGGAAAGGCCATAGCTGTCCAGGCAGACGTGACATCGCTTGCGGACTGCGAGCGGATTGTCAAGACAACCATCGACACATATGGTCATTTGGATGTCCTTTTCAATTGTGTGGGCGTTGGTGGCCCACCAGGCACAGCTGAGGAGGTAGACATGACGGAGTGGGCCAAGGGACTCGCAATAAACGTCAGCTCGATGGTCAATATGTGCAAGTTTGCTATCCCTGAGATGAAGAAGAATGATGAGTCAAGAGGCTATCGAGGTAGTATCATCAACATGGGAAGTGTTGCAGGTATCAAGGGTGGCACGCCACACTTGCTGTATCCAACATCGAAAGGCGCAGTGGTCAACATGACGAGAGCTATGGCGCATCAACACGGACCTGATCGTATCAGAGTCAATTGTGTTTGTCCTGGCATGGTCTACACGCCGATGATGTACGGCGGAGGAATGACACCGGAAGCCCGAGAATCGAGGAAAAACAGGAGTATATTGAAGACGGAAGGGTCAGGCTGGGACGTTGGAGCTGCCGTTCGGTGGCTCGCATCTGAAGACTCCAGATGGGTGACTGGCTTGATTTTGCCAATTGATGCTGGTAAGTCATACATGCAGCCAAAACTCTCTTCCTTTCAATACTGATTGTTCCTTAGGAGCCACTGCTGCCATTGGGACTGACATACCGAAGTCTGCCCATGTAAATGCGCCAAAGGAGAAATCTTGAGATGCGCCAAGTTCGGATTACAGTCTGGCTCCGACGGCAAGATTGAAGCATTAAACATGTAAAATTCAAGTCGGAAGAAGGAGCTATCTCGAAGTGACAAGTTTCCAGAAGTAAATGTAGATAGACAATCATAGCACTAAGGTATGGTAATCTTCATGCCTTGCTATTCAAGCCTAATGGATTGTCTCCGGTCTGCTCTTGGCCAGCAGTCGGCTCTTTCAATCTCTCTCCTTCTGCTTCTCTCTGTTTCGCGGGACCACCTTCTTTGTTTCCATATCCTACACCGGCCTGTTCGCCAAATGCTTCCCCAGTTCGCATCACACCGCCCAAGAGGGGATCGACGATACCTCCGATGGGCTTTCCTACAGTCTCCAGTCCTTTACCAGCGTATTTGCCGACAGGATTGAGTTTGCCCTGGACCCAGTCGCCCGCGGCATTACCCATACCTTCAGGCTTCTCATACCAACCTGTTCCTGTCAGTGCATCGCACACCACTCATACCAATGCTAACCTACTATCGCGACCCTCTTTGGATTGTGCTTGTGCCTCTTCCTGCGGCTGTGTGTTGTCCTGCTCTTGCTTGTCGGACATGTTTGCGCCTGCCTTATCGCTGTTGTCTTCGAGTGCTATGCGCTGTTCGTCTGTTTGATCAGCCATTTGAAGTCAGTTAGCATAGCAAGATGAGGATGGTACATTAGCAAGCACATGAATACCACGACATCATAGGTGCCTTGCAACACATGACAAGCAAGGATTGCGAATCTGGTTGAACTTGTTCAACCATTCACTGGCAGGTTCTGGAGGGAAGTCAGGAGATGTGACGTCGTACTTGGCACACCCCTGGCTCAGCATCACGTGGATGAACCTCGCTTGTGAATCATCCTAACATGTTCATTCCACTGAATAATGTCAAAGGCGTGGTCGACTGCCTGACCGGAGAATCGCTCTTCCTTGTCTGAGCCTGAGTAAGGCTTTTAATATGCTTCTCTGGCAGGGCTGATGTCCATCTCTGTTTCCACCAGCAATAGTTTTCAGACCGGTTGCGATACCCACCCTTATCGAGGTACTTCAGCAGGATCCTTCATGCACGTAACACGAAGCATGCTCAAGCCGAGATCGCGAGGATCAATGTTTAACTGTATCAAGCAGCTGGTGAGATCGAAGTTTGGAGGATAGTGCAGCGCAAGCAGGAGGAAGTGTGATGAGGGAGTCGTTATGGTTTGATGATTGAGCTTTCCATTTGAGCTTTTGACCAGGTCCAAATATTGACGCAATATTTCTGGTCCTAAGGAGTCAACGGTGGTGTTCCAGATTGCTTACTGCTAGAACCTCGAGACCACGATTATACCCGATGAAGGGCATGGTAAGAGGCCTGTCACCCTACCTTACTTCAGGTACAATCCTTACATGACGCTTTCACGACTGGTCTATCATATTCTATCTGTGGCCACACAACACGAGTTTGAGCGTTCAGCATCCACAGGCATAGGAGGTGCGATTGTTGTATCGCCATGTGTACAGGTAACAGTCAGCCAACATGTATGTTGAGAGAGAGGTTGTTTGCCGGACATTATTAGTGAGCTCAATGTCACAATGCCTTCCTCGATGTGTTTCATATCCGTTTGGTGGTCACAGCCCTTTCTTGAACGTATAAGTGCATGGTGTTCTTTTTCAACGCAGGTATCGTTCTGAACTCAATCAAACCCCGCTATATCGGCTGAACTCTGTTGTTGCGTCTACCAAGGTAGATTTCCTCGATTGTGAAGCAGATTCTTTGTAGGCTGACTGATCTAGATCACAAGCCTTCCCGTCGATGGCCCTCAAAGTTTTGCAAACCTTCGCTCTCGTTGGCCTGCTGGCCACTGCATCAAGCAGCCCAGCCTCCTTCACAACCGTTTCTGCGGCCGTGCAATCCTCGGACTCGCCTGGATGTACTGGTAGTAGCCTACAGGACAGTACTCCGTACCAGAGAGTCGAGCTTCACAGTGGCGATGACCTCTACGAGATGTTTGTACCATTTGATGGACAAACCTACTATACCGGAGAACCTTCGCCTGCTTTGTACTGCGTTAGTGTTGCCGTCAAAGATGCTCCTTGTGTCCACTGTCACTTCAAAATGGACCATGTCCAAGTCATGCGATCTGGTCTATGCACGTTTGTGCTCACTGACGACAATGGACAAATCCACGTCTACGACGTTTACAACACTGCTGGTCTTGCTTTCTTCGGTACGCCCGGTTATCTTACCGTGATCACTTGTTGGGAATCAGCCGTTGAAAAATCTGATCTCACCTCCAGAAAGAAAAGACAGGTACTTTCACAGAGGCGGCCACTTGTTTCGCCATCGAGCATCATCAGTAGTGGCCACTCAAACCGACAGGTACCGGATTCAGCATGTCTTGCGTTTTCTGACCCTGCAATCTTGACTCTGAAGGATACCAATTGGTCAAACTGGCAACTAATTGTTTCGACTGATGGAAGGAACTTGCCATTAGACAACTCTGGGCCAGCTATCGGTTGTATGCATGGAGACGACAATCAGTGCCTCTACTGCGATTTTGATGTTCAAGAAATTGTGATTTCAGCGGATGTTTCTTGCACAATCACCTTCTCATCCAATGGATCGCCACCGACTACTGTGAATTTCGCACCTGGTGTATCAACTTTGACCATCCCAATTCAGCTACATGATATCAGTTGCCAGCATATCATTACTGCGACACCACTACCGGCAGCTCACAGATCTCGCGAAGTATTCCGGAATAGTGCCGAGATTGAAGTTTCAGGCAGGAAGACTAGAATGATTGAAGCGCGATCAAGTGCCTGCCCCCTTGCTGAATTAAAAATTACGCTTCAAGGTACATCAGGACTTACCGACCTGCATGTACCAGTTGATGGAGAAGCTTACTTCCTGGGAGGCTGGATAACTCAACACTATCTCGGTTGTCTCAACGCTTTCGACAAACAAGAGTGCTCACCTTGTGATGGAGAATACACAATCGTAAGTCAAGATCCAGGACTTGGCCTATGCAGATTCGACACGACGGATTCCCGTGTATACTTTTTTGGTTCGGGCACACCATTACCGATCGACGTACCACCGTTTACGCCATCTCGAGTCATTTGTGGCATGCTTCCAGACCAACTCCACATTCCTACCAATATATCAGCCAGCCACTACGATGTGACAAATGCCTCGGTCACGCTGAGTACCGAAGACGGTCGGACTGCGATTTATCCTCCTACGGACCAGAAGTGGTACGCCGTTGCAAATGAATCCTGCAGGACCTGTAATTCCGCTCTCAAATCAGCTCAAATTGATCCAAAGCTCGGCCTGTGCCAATTTGAACTGATCAATATGAGTGATACGAGTAATAACGATGTGGAGTTCGTCAATATTACCTCAAATTCTGGGAACGTTACCTTCGGACCTCAACGATATCTCATAGGTGTCCAATGCGGTCTCACTGGCAGTTTGAATGCCACAACAACGAACACAGCGTTCAGCAAAGTAGAACACCTCAGACAAACACTAGCATCCCACATGGCTTCGCATCCAGCTGGCACCACCGAATTGGTAGCGGATGAATGCAACATGACAAATGCTCCCATCGTGCTAACTACAAACGACGGTCAGGTCGCACTTTATCCTCCTACAGACCAGCAGATCTACAATGTTCACAGTGAGAGCATATACTCATATACTCCTGGCTGGAGTAACCACTCACTGATTGGTTGTCATGCTATGAATGAGACAGACACATCCTGCAGCACCTGTGATCCCTATCCCTTCTCTGCTCAAGTCGCTCCAGAACTCGGCGTGTGCCAATTCTACCTGATGAACAGGAGTTGGGGAAGCTTTACCATGGAATATGTCAACGCTAGTGCCTATTCCGGAAACATTGTCTTCGCTTCTCTGCGACAATTCATAGGTATCCAGTGTGGTCTCACTAACAATCTTGGTCCGACAAAATCAAACTCGACGATGAATAAAGTGGAAAAGCTCAAAGAAATACTAGCATCTCATCTCGCCGGACACCATTCACAACTTTCATCCAACACCACATCATCTCAACAATCCTCCATCCACAAGCGCAGCCTCGACACACCAATCCCATCTCCCGGCAGACCTACACCAACTCTCCACCCCAGAATCCTCCCACTCCCGACCTCAATCCCCTCAGTCCCCACACCAGCACCAACCTGTCCCACCACCATCCCCTGGCGCACAGCCCTAACAGCCGCAGACGGCAACACCTACGCCGCACCCATCCCCAACAACTCTTCCTATACCGCTCTCTCCTCCCAATCCTGCCTACGCCTCTCAGACCTCTCATGTCTCGCCTGTACCGACATCGGCACTGTAACCGGTGTGTCAATCCACACAGAATGGGGTCCGTGTATATTCTCCCTGGATGATGGAAGAGCGGTTGCTGCTCCGTGGGTTGAGGAGGGGGGTGTGCCGCACGTTATTGGTGTTGAGCCGCCTGGGGTGGTTGGGGGTGTTACTTGTGGTGCTTTTGCGATGTTTTGTGATGATGAGCAGGGGGTTTGTGCTAGGTAGGGCCGGGGTGGGTGGTAGATGGTTGTGATGTGGTGTGCTGCGTGGTGTTGTGCTGTAGTTAGTCGCATTCATGCACAGTACCTTGCGCTGAAGTTCATTAACTTACGGATTGCACGCTTAGAGCTAGACAGGTAGCATCGGCGCCGGTTCTGGAGGGTTGGGCTTAGATATATTGGCAGCCATATACCTTAAGTACTTAGCAAGATGTAGAGCTTAGGTACGCGAGGTTCTAAATACATACTTGGCTCTTCACTATCAAAGCTTCAAGGCAGGCGCAATTGCAAGTACAATTAGTTAATCAGCGATGTCGACCGTCCGTCCGTGGATAAGGAAGATATGCTGTTCCTGATTCGACGTGTGGCTTTTCCTGTTGTACACTCGCAATCTGTTGTCCGACTACGTGGGTATTGTAGTGCTTCACCATGGAAACTCACAGTAGTCGTAATAACTATAGACTACACCTCCCTGTCTACGTAGTGATATCACCAAATTCCCATGCCAACGAAAGGAGGTGCTGGGACCCCGGGACCTGGGACCAAATCTGACATTCTTGAGCCGCTGAATACGTATGTAGGTGTGATACGGTACGATAGATGCTGGAGCTCTAGGTACTGTCGTATTATATTTCAGTAGGTACCAACTAAGGTACATGTACTTAGCAATCAGTAGGAGCTCTGCTACAGATTTAACGCATGTTGCTATACAGCAATCAAGTTATAGCAAAGTGCGTACTCGCCCACAGATATCGGTTAGCTTGGTCAAACTGTAAACACATGCATACTTGGTATGTATCTGTGTGGAAGTTGGGATTTTTACCATAGTGAAGGTCGTTAGCCACTTTTCTGACAGTGACTGCTTCGTTCCATTGTTGCACTTGCCCGTTTATGTTACACTTGCCCCTTTGTATTACACTTGCCCGTTTGTGTGGAAGCTGATATATAAACCTCGTCTTCCTGCGCAGAGTTTTCGTAGTAGTCAATCAAATATTCTTACTTCGTAAGTTTCTACTATGGCGTTATTCTACTCTACATGCTCTATGATCCTCCAAAGAACCAACCACATCATCCTTCGTCTATCCGTCAATCAACCACCTCAAGTTACTCCTCGGCACCTTCTTCATTTGCTCTTTGGTATTCTTCCATCTGAATAGTATCGCCGCTGGGAAGAAGAGCGCAATACTGATTCCCGTCCACGCAAAGAGCACGCCAAAGTTCAGTCCAATTTTCGAATGCGTGTCGAACAAGATCGTTCTACTTCCTTCGACAATATTATGTAACGGCCAAGCATAACCCCACTTGAAGAAGGCCGGCTCCAGCGGAATGGCGTAAAAGGCCGTACATACGTTGGATATAACCCAAAAGATAAGCCAAAGTGCAGTGAAAGGTTGGCCAACGATCATCGTCATGTTCTCGGAGGCGAGCCCAAGGGCGCACATACCCATCCAATTCAGCATCCAGTAGACGACGAAGCTGCCGCGACCGTAGGCGTCGGGATTGTTGACGACTGAGGTGTCGGGATGGGGACCGGTGTTTGAGAAGGGAATCTGGAAGGCGAGGGAGACGAAGGAGTAGGCTAGACTGAGGAAGAAGTAGGTTAAGATGACCATGAAAAGACGCCAAATCATCATTTCCCAGAAGTGCATTGGCGGGTGGCCGTCGGGTGTGATGAACTTGGAATAGATTGGTAGGTAGAAGGCGAAGCTGAAGAAGGCGATGATGATTAGATAGATGAGACCGATGGTTACAGCTGGGGTGGCAGCAGCCGGCGTGAAGGGGCGAAGATTGAATTGTGAGAAACTGATGGCAGGCGAGAGCGCTTGTGGAGCGCGGGAGTAAGTGGCTGGATTGAGAGAAGTGTCGGAAAGGACCTGGGAGATCCATTGAGGCCCGAAGATAGCACCGACCTGAGTTTGAAAGGCATTAAGTTGGGGGATGATATAGGTGTCGTAGGTTGATTCCTCTCGAGCTTCAATGTAGATGATTTGCGCTGCTCCTAAAGGATCATACGAGGCATTACCGGCCTGGACGGCAGCACGGAGGAGTGCGGTGGCGTTGTTGTTGACTATCACAGCAGCCCAGGCATGCTGGTCATAGATATATTGCCGCACGGCGATGGGGTCATAGTTGAAGTCGGCAGGACTTCTCACTTCCCATCCAATGGTATTTGCTGGCATTCGAGCTTGCTGTGCCGCTTTGGTGATTGCTGGACCTACCAGGGGTTGGGTATTCTGGTAAGGTGCTGACTGGCCGTCAAAGTCGACCACTATAGTGGTGAGCGCGGACATGTTTGTTTCGACCTTGAAGAGAACAGCCCAGTATAGTGAGAGCACACACAAGATGAAAGTCATCAACATCAAAGCTTGAAGACATTAGTTCTTGGTACAAAACATGGTGATGGAAACAGCTCACTTGTTAACAACCATTTCCAGGCGACTTCTATTCTGACTTTGTGCAGCCTTGAATCGAAAAAGCCGATAGGAGGAGGGGGACCTTGCTGAGCTTTTTCCTCTTCGCCAGAACTCTGCTGGTGGTCCTGCTGTTCCTCCTTCTTCTCTCCATCGCGTCCAGCCAACGTTTCGTCGGATGAACTCCTTTTGTGGGGAGGCGATGGCGATTCCTCTGAAGACATAGTGACTCGAGATGGAAAGACTTGACTACCCAGATATTTGATCCGGCAAGAACAATGGGATTGTATCAGTGTGGCACAGAAGGAAAGAGCAACATCTCAGCGTTATGTTCAACATTTTATTGGGTTAGTCGCCGACGGAACTCAAAGTCAAAGCGACAACAATGACGTGGTGGCAACCGTGCCTTTCATCCACACAGGCATTGCTGGCGATGGTCTGCAGCAAGGGCAAATGTTCCGCAAAAAGCCACTCACTTCATGATATCATTACATCAAATGTCCGAGCGCACCCCATTAGCCGCATCTAGTCGGCATTAGCGTTCGAGATCTGTGCTATACTTGTTTAGGCATATCAACACTTTTGTTTTGCTTATTGACACTGTTTCGACAGACATGTACTGTAACGTTGATTTAGGTATTCATTTCAAGGTTTTCTCCGCCTTTGTAATCAGTGTGGGACTTTACCTACCAATGGTGAGACTCATTATTTGTTCTACAAAGTCCACTGTGCACGTTACGAGCAGGTTGATTGACGATTTTGCAGTTCCACTAACGTAGCTGACTAAATCTCCGAGTCTGTAGTCTTCGTCTCCTCGGCACCCCCCTGGAACGCGAAGTGCGACCTCGTTGGCGTTCGCCAATCCGACACGCTGGCAGCTTCATGCTCTAGACACTCGTGCCGACCAGAGTCGTTCAGTTGTAAGCAAGACGGAACACAACCCAGTGGTCTGATCAATCTACCTACGACCACACTTACCCACATCACTCTGCAGTCTTCCACTGGTGGACACAGATATTCAACGTTCTTTTTGGTGCCTATGAATGAGAGTGCTTGTACAAAGGAACAAATCGACCTTGCGAGAATTGTCTACATTGTTGTCTCTGTGACAAGACAGTGGAAGGATGATGTGGTGCGGAGCGAACCATGAGCACGACATCCAGCATCTTGATGAGGTACAACGTTGACCACTGTACGGAGTATACAACTATCTCCAACCACTTAACAAGATTTACCAGGACGCAAGATTTGCTCCCGATGAAGTTGACCTTGATGAAGTTCGATGATTGTGGAATAGCCTATGCAGACGGATGTCACGAATTCCTCTAGTGCTTTATGATTCTTGATTTGAACTGCAGCTGGGAGCAGTATCAGTCACGCGGTTACATTTGCTCGTCGTGTTTAGTGGTTCTCACCAAGTTGTTGTACAATAGTAGTGTAAGGTGAAGCTTGTGGACAAGCACTATAGATTACTGCCTTAAGGCATCCATGCGCTATACGATTTCGTATCCAGCTGATGCCTCGGTCGCTTCCGTCTCGGAAGCGTGTACGCGTTGTCACAACATTTTCATGTTGCTGCCGTTAGCACGACGTAGACAATTCTCTGCCCTACATGGACAGGTCGTTGGCGACCCTCCTGCGATCGTTACAGGCATCTCGAAATCCCGAAGATGCTGCACGACTTCTGCCATCAGCAACCGGGCTGTTATCACGACTATCTAACCCACTGAATATAACGCTCCTCTCCTCACAATTACTCGCAAACCCGTTGTTGTTCCCTAGACCGATCGATCTTGCCTCATGTCGCGCTATTTTCAGCGTGTTCTACACATCTGCCTTGCGATTCGTTGAAGATGAGACGAATGACAAACTCGAGCTCCCCAGGAGCAACCTTTCCAGGCCCGAATGGACGAGAGCGGTCATTCAAGGGGCGGACGACAAGTCGTCTCGTTGGAGACACTCTTTACTGCTTGGTGGCACTTTATTGGGCTTCGAGGGTCAGGATCGTGAGAATTTGCCCGGTGACTTGCGGAACAGGATCGAGGCTGCACTAATCACTGTTACAAATCTCGCACTACAAGAGCAGGGTGAAAAAGATGCGAACAGCCACTTGTGTCTAGTGTTTGTATTAAACACTGTATTTCCGCTTCTTTCCGATCGACATCGAGCCCAGCTTCAGTATGATATTCTCCTACCTGAGCTGGTAAACGCTGCATATTTCTCGAGAGCAGGCCTCGAACACGGCTACTGGTTAGGAACGGTTGATGGAGACATCCGGCAGGCCTCAAAAACACATTTCACATGGAGTTCGAAATCTATATCTGCTGTCAGAGTGCAAGAGATCAAGTCGAGACCATTGGTGTCTTCGCTGGGGCCGCTTGCCAGATTGATCGCCCACGCTGTCGAGAATGTGCGAGACGCGAACATTCTGGTTGCGACCTTGGCAAAGCTAGCAGATTTCAGTCGAAACATTGGTCTTTCATGGAGGCAGAATAAGTTTTCAGAGATCGAGGTTGGTGAGGAGAGCCACTTTCTGGACGACGAGACACGAACGACTACTCTTCCAAATCTCTTACAATTGATTCGGAACACCTTGTTCTCCATTATAATTTGCCTTCGAGCCATTATCGGTCGTGTCATAACAAGTGTCGCTTTATCATCCGACCTGATAGCACCAACTCTTGCCATTCAGGCTCTGCACATACTGCGCGATACATATTTTATTTCACATCGCTTTGGTCAACAATCCTCCTCGCAATTCATGTTTGTCAATTACACAGCCATTGATATCTTGAATCAATTTCCCGTCCAAGCTGAGTCCTTTCTTGCAGCCGTTAAATCTGCCCAGCCAGGTACTATCCCTGCTCATCCTCTTGATCGATTACATGACCTCTTCTTTCTCAACACTGCGGAACATCTCACACTGGCTCTCCGACCAGAAGCGAATCAGGAGCTATTGGTCAATACAGCTATGCCTTACATCACCACACATGGTGATACGAGGCTCAATGAACTGTATGAGGCAGCACACAGTGTCCTGTTAGCAGTCTTTGCCTCGCCTCAAAACGGCAGAGTCGCAGCTCAACATCTACCCTTCTATGTTGAAACCTTGCTTCATAGCTTTCCCTCAAGCTTAACACCACGACAATTCCGCTTAGCGATTAAATCCATTACGCAGGTCGCGGCACCCCACTCAACTGTCTTCGTTGCCATGCCTGCACTACAAGAGATTATAATGGAAATGCTCAATAGCCGCCTCCCTCAGGCATCAGAAGTGCCCATACCTGCTTCCGACTCTGCTCTTGTGGAAAGCAATCATCCACAGTCCGAGAAGTCGGTTGTCTTGTTTTCCATGATTGACTCACTCAGCTTCCTTCCAGTCACTTTGTTGGAGGATTGGCTCTTCTTGACTGCAGAAGCATTACAAACTCTGACAGACACTGTGCAAAGAAGTGAGTGTCAGGGGCGCTTGTGGGAAGTTCTTAGCAGTGGCGAAATGGATGTAGAAAGAGCTGCACTTTGTGTTGCTTGGTGGACAAGTCGTGGTGGTAAAGAGCTTGTCCTCTATGGTCAAGATGCCATGGAAATGAGCGGAGCCCTGACTGCGGAGAGCAAGCTGTGAGCCCCATGAATCTTTGTGTTGAGAACAACTAGTGCACTTGTTGTCCGGATGTCACCATGTCAAAATCTGACATGACCATTATACTGTTCGTGATGCTGTGCCTTTGTCGAGCCTACCTGTTACCTGTTCACGGCTGTTCACAAATATCTTCCATTCCATATGCCATCAACTTTACATGTTTCATTGCAAGTGACGGAGTTATCAACTATCAAGCAAAGCCCTACACTCAAGCCATGGGTGCCACACAGGAGAAGAGTGCTAGTGAAAAGTTGAAAACAAACACCTCAGTGAAGCCAAAAGGCCCGTCCTTGACATCAATACGCCGCAACAAGGCACTCTCAACCGATGGTCATACAGCAAGATTTTTGTACCAGATGCTGAAGCAGCTTGACCTCAAGCCTATCGACTGGCAGGAGATCGCGGACGAAACTGGCATACCAAAAGGTCATGCTGCACGAATGCGATATAATCGCTTCAAGGGACAGATGGAGGCTCTTATCAATACAGAGAAGGCGCTTACTGCCAAACTTGAAGACACTGATGAAGACGAGCCTACCGTGAAGCGAAAAGCAGCAGAAAACAGCTCAGATAATTCAGAAGTCCAACACGTATTTGCAGGTGAAAGGGAAGACATGAACAAACGGATCAAGCTTGAGAACGGGATCGATCTTTTTGAAGAAACACTATTACAACCTGCGCTATCACCACGAATCAAGACTGAGCGAGACATTTGTAGAGTCACCACACCTTTCGTCAAGCCAGAGCCTACTGACGATAGCGACGATGATGTATCAGTCATACGATCCTCTACAATCAAGTGTCCAACGCCGATCAAAGCTGAGGATGACTTTGCCACTGAGATAAGCCACAACAGCACCAAGCTCATGGGGAGTATCAATTCTGCATACCCTCAAATGCCATACATGAACCCATGGTCATCGTCCAATCCAGCTCACTACTACGTCCCAACACGATATGCTCCACATCCTCTTTACCACGACATGAGTCAACCATATGGGCACCCATACACGATGCAATACCGAAGCTCAGATGTTCCACCAGGAACGCAAGCATTACACCATTCTTCGGCTCTTACACTCCGCAGTTCAGATGATTCTAACGCCATGAAGTGTATCAAGAGAACAGCTTCACCAAACCCTTCTACCCAGCTCCGATTATCTCTATCCACCTCACGAAGGTATAGTAACCGCAGCAATGAGGGAATTGTAGCAGCAGACGCGACGACAGCATGCGAGAAGGATTAGATGTATGGACAAGAAAGCCACGAAAATTTGGTATTCATTCAATGCCCAACATATAGATGGCATACACGAATAGGTCATCCCATGATTGGGGTTCAGTAGCTGAAGTTAGGGAGATATATCGAGATGGCAAGCATATCTACCCTCATCATAACTAGGGGATTGAAAACAAATACTCGACGAAGTCAGTGGTGTACCTTTCTCTTTAACCGTCAAATTAATGCTCAAGTCTATCTGCCTGCTTGCACGTACCCACCTGCCACTTCTTCGTCTCTACTCGTAAGATAAAGTCCGCAATGATAAATATTTACGCAGCCCACAAGAATATCGACCCTTCTTCAATTCGAGTTTCCCAACTAGGTGACATGCACTACACTTTCAACGATATACAAGTGATAAAGCGCCCTTGCTACTTATAAGGCTATATACGTCCCATTTGTCTAATTCTCTCTCCTGCAGGAGATTATAGCATACCCATGAACCTGACCCACGACCGAAATCGTCCTTAATCAACGGAGTCAGCTCGCCAGGCATCAAAACTTCAGGCAGAAACAGAATACCAAGAAGCTAAGTTCAGCCTTGACCGGCAAGGCAAAAGCCTCATCCTTCAACTTTTCTTTTGACAGTCAAGACGTGTACTCAAGGCCTCACGTCTTGATGGCAGGTCCAAATAAAAAGCGCAAAGTCGACGAAGCTTTTGCGAAGCCTGGCGGCAGTGTGCATCCCAACGGTCCAAACTACGCGAACCATAAGAACACGTCGTTACGCCATAAGTCAGAGGCGTTGCTCAAAACACGCCAGCAATTACCGATATGGCCTCACGCAGATGAGATCAGGCAGAAAGTCCGCGACAACGATGTAGTGCTGCTGGTGGGTGAAACTGGATCCGGTAAATCAACGCAAATCCCGCAATTCTTGTGCAATGAAGCATTTTGTCAGCCTCGACCAAAAGGATCATCGAAAGTTGGTGGTCGGATAGCAATCCTGCAGCCTCGTCGTGTTGCTGCTATTTCACTTGCGGCGCGTGTTGCGGCTGAGGTTGGGACGCCGCTTGGGGCATCGTCGCCTGCTAGTACGGTCGGGTACTCGGTACGGTTTGATAATAATGTTGGGCCGGCGGCGAGGATCAAGTTTTTGACGGACGGGATGATGTTGCAGGAGTTGTTGAGGGATCCGTGGTTGAAGGAGTATGGTGTTGTGGTCGTTGATGAGGTGCATGAGCGGGGGATGAATGTGGATTTGGTGCTTGGGTTTTTGAGGAGGATTCTTGAGGCTGGGAAGGTTGGAGGCAGTGCGGATGGGAGGAATGGGGAGAGGTTGAGGGTTGTTGTTATGAGTGCTACGGCTGATATGGGTGGAATTGAAGACTTCTTCGCCAAGGCATATGGTGATGCAGAGCAAGCGGGAAGTGGTGCGGTGAAGTTCACAAATGGAACGAATGGGCATGTGGATGACGAGAAGGAGGAGTGGGCCGGTTTTTCGGACGATGAGGTGTCAGGGAGGAAGACTGATGGATCTGCCATCACAACGAATCGAACTACCAACAGCAAGCAAATAAACGTTACCTCTTGTCACATCAAAGGTCGTCAATATCCTGTGACCATCCATTACGAACCGAAACCTGCGGAGAATCTTCTGGATATAGCAATGACCCGGATTATGCACATTCACCAACACACACCCTTACCAGGTGATGTTCTTATCTTCCTCTCTGGCCAGGAAATGATCGAAAATCTTGAATCTCTCTGTCACACATACGCTCAAAGCCTTCAACAAACACAACCGCCGCATAACAACCACCAAACCCCCAAAGCGAGTCGAGTTCAGGAGAAGCTGCCAGCTCTTCAAATCCTTCCACTCTTTGCCTCTCTACCAACACATCTCCAGTCTCGCATTTTTCAGCCAACACCGCCCTTCACCCGGCGGATCATCCTCTCCACCAACATTGCGGAAACATCACTTACCGTACCCAATATACGGCACGTCATTGACACTGGCAAGCACAAAGCGCGGCACTTCCGACCAGGTTTGAATCTCGATACACTGCTCTCACAACCTATATCCCGCTCTTCAGCTGCTCAGCGCGCTGGTCGTGCTGGTCGAGAAGCCGCTGGAACATGTTGGCGGCTGTACACACAAAACGACTACTTCACACTGCAAGCAGATACACTGCCAGAAATTCTACAAACAGATCTAGGCTTTCTCGTCTTAACCCTCAAAGCACACAACGTAGACGATATACTCAATTTCCCACTACTAACACGACCACCAAGACGAAGCCTAGAAGCAGCACTGGAGCATCTCCTCAACCTCGACGCTCTGGACGCAGAAACAGGGAAGATAACAGAAATAGGAAAGAAGATGAGCATGTTACCACTCCGAGCAGATCTCGCAAGAGCTCTCCTTGCAAGCACAACCACCGAACTAGACTGCGCAGACGAGGTAATCGACATCGTGGCAGCCCTCTCGCTAGAGGAAGGAATATTTCTCCCCATCCACAACAAATCTAGCGAGCTCTCAAAGAGACTACAACCTTCAAAGAAGAACACCCAACAGCTCCTCCTAGCCAAAAAGACACCATCAAACAACAACACACTCTCAGAAAATGACTCAGACGAAGAATCCTCCTCTCCCCAAGAACAGGCACGACGAAAACTCCTAAGCCGCCATTCAGACCACCTAACTCTCCTCAACGCAATCCAAGCCTACACCTCCCCAGCCACACACGACCGACGCGCCTGGTGCGATATCCACGCCATATCACACCGCGCCATGTCCCGTACCACCGATATCCGTAAACAACTGCACCAGCTGCTATCGAATCCGAAATTCCGCCTCGACTCTCCAGCATCGTCGAATCAAACCCACTCTCCTCCCCCAATAACAACCACAGCCGCGAGTGCAATAACAAACGACCTCCGCAAATCGCACATCCTAAAATCCCTCCTAACAGGCCTATGGCCAAACATCGCAATCCAAACCCCCCTCCACCCCAGCACCGCAACTCAACCCTCAAATACAAATCCAAATCAACGAGCGCCATACACGACGCTCCTAACATCGCAAGGAATTCACATCCATCCCAGCTCTACGCTATTTACTTCCCGACACCCCGGCGGTGGTGGTAGTGGTAATGATAAAGACGATGGTAATGGTGTAGGACAAGGGAAAGGGAAGGGGAAAGTGAAGCAACAGGGAGAGGGTATGATCGGGATGCCGAGAGCCATCATGTTCACGGATCTGATATATACTAGTCGTGCTTATGCGAGGGGGGTTAGTGCGGTTGAGGTCGGGTGGTTGGTTGAGATGGGTGTTTTGAGTTGATTTTCTATATTGATATGTATAATGTACTGTAAACCCCATCAATCAAAGAAAACGGAATTTAGCAGACGCAAATAAACACACTATGTCAAGGCCTGGCCTCCCCTTCTCGTCAACTTGTTCCTACGCTGAAGTCGTGATGGCGGATTTGGAGTTCACTTCTAATCTGGCATTGACTATTTACCTACGGTATACCCACCTATCTTACCCTGCTGGTGTAGTTGCATTTATTTACCTATGTATAAGGGAGTACACCTAGGTGCTATGGAGGGAAGTTGCTACGAACATGATACGGGAATATGCGTCTGCATGTGTGTGTATGTGTGATTTTCTATCACGGGAGTTAAGCAAGTCCTTGTTATGCGGCAGTTAGCCTACGTTATGTTGAGGTCACGGTTCTTTTGCTCAGGTGCAAATTGAGGGTGTCGTAATCGATCAAGGTCATCTGTGGGACCATTGATGGTATGTGACTAACAGGGGACGTGCTTGTTGGATGCAAAAGGAGGAGATGGCCTTTTCGGTCTGGTTCTAGTCTTGAGAAGTATACTGCTAATTCTAATGGCGCTGATGACAAAGCGGATGTGGCATGGAATTCTGGACGGCCCGTGACTGGAATCAGATGCTAGATCTCTGCAGAGGGCGGTTCTTTGTAGTCATATTGTAAGACCGTCCTGGCCGAGGTTGAAGCCATGGTTTGACCACTTCTGAGTTCGATAAGAGAATGCGCCTGTGGACTTTCACCCCTTCAGGTTCTCTCACTTCCTCTTAACCTCACTGCTTGTCCGTATTTTTGTAATTTCGTGATCAATGCGTCTCCTTGCTTCACCACGTCCGTATATTGCTTGTTCTTGTCGTCTGGTCTTGTCGTCTCAATCACTCCCTGAACTCGATCGATTGTGCAGCTCACCCGTCCTCCAGCAATGAACTTGGCCAAATCTCGATCTAACAAGTCCACACTGATTCCAAAGGCATCAGCCATTGTTTTCAGCCCCACGACTCTGTAAGATTGTAGCAGTTGCTGATATCCTCGTAGTCTCATCTCCCGCACAAACCAAGCCTTGTGCTCGTATAGATATCGGTCTTGTTGTAGAAAGTTCTCCTCCACATTCGCCAATGCAAGGAAGAATGCCCTGTAGTTACCCTCATACAAGCTTCGCACCAAAGATGCCAGTGATGTAAAATCAATCGGTGTCTCTGATTCTGCTCCTTCCATGCCTTGTCCGGTGCCAAGTGTAGTCAAGTTCACAACAGCAGCTTTGCCTGGTGTTGCTGTCGACACATCCTGCATTTCTTCATCCGCCCCAGGCATCTTGTCATCACCACTTCCAAGAATGGCCTTGATTTCGGGCGCATCTACCACTTTCGATTTGAAATCTGTTCTCTTTAATGATGATGTGCCAGATAATACTGCGTACATGACAAGTGCGGAGTAGCTGCAAAGTTCGTAGCTTGTGAAGGTGGACAGACTGTCAAGCAGAAGAGGAGCGGCAGCATTGTAGGATCGGACGGTGAGAAGGTGCAAGCCTTTGTATGTCTTCAATCGATTTCTTCGATCCCAATCTCCTCCGCTCTCTACCAGGATGTTGGCTCGATCAACTTGTTTCTTGACGAAGACCTTGTCGTTGAAGAACAGGCCTACTCGTATGATGGCAAGAGCGATGTCAATCTTTGTACCTAGCGGGCCAGTCTTGTCGAAAACTGCCTCGTAGGACTCGATAGCTTTATCCTAAAATACCTAGTTAGCAATAGTTCCATGTTCAGGCGCTTTTATGCTCACCTTGTCTCCGACTCTGGCCCAGAACTCGGCTCGCTTGTTTCGCGCAGCCTGAACCTCTGTCTCGCCAGCTTTCTCTTGAGCCTCTTCCTCCTCCTTCTGTATCTCCTCCAATTCCTTCTCGTTGTCTGCCTTCAAGTCCTCGTACAGCTTTTCGTCCCAAGGAAGTATACCAGACGAGAACAATTTTCTAGGTGGTAACAGATTACTCGATACCAAAGAGCCTCGTCTGCCGGGATGTGAAGGTTCTTTGGGCGTGGTGGCAGATGCGGATGTACCTTCACCTTTTGGATTTAGTACACCCTCTATCGGGTGAGCAAGATGGCGGTATAAAGGAGCCATTTTATGTTCTTTGATGGCATCTTGAATATATCGTAATGATGTTTCCTGGGCATTTTGAGGCGAGTTTGCGAGGGTGAAGATGTTCTGGGCAAGTGCGAGGTTGGGGAACTTCGAGAACTGAGGATCTGATCCCATCTTCGGCGACTACTACGGTGGTATGGGAATGGATGTGTAAGTGCTAGGTAGGTGGTTGTGGGAAACAAGCCAAAAAGGTCGTGTGTTTATGAAATGGAAAGTCGCTGTAAGGCGTTGGACGTGACGCACTGCGACGTGCCTGAAGGTTTAGATGCCTTGTCCATCAGGCTGAAATACTAGTAAAAGTGTGGATCCTTTCGCTGTGGGCTTCATGCTTTTTGAGTGACCAAGCTACGAGATTTAGAACACGGCAACAGTGATCTTGAAAGCTCATCTCGAATTTATGCAAAACTTGAATTAGCAGATCGAAGACAAATACACTATTCACAGGAAACGAAACGTCAACCGCAGAACACAGTACGCATGGAATGACCACCAGGAAACGACAGGTATACAAGTATAAGCAGAATGCTCGCCTCACAACTTCGCCTTTGTTGCCGACGGTTCCTTCTTATCCTTCTCTTTTAGTATTCGTCTCAAGATCTTCCCTGCTGCGCTCTTCGGAATCTCATCGATGAAGCGAACGCCTCCTCTTAGGCGCTTGTGGTTGGCAACCTTGCTTGCAGTCCACTTGATAATCTCTTCTGCGTCCTTCTCATCTTCAGCTGAGGCTGGAACGCCTGTCTCTTTGTTGCCAGCTTGGCCGCCTCTCTTCGCATGCACGATGTATGCTCTCGGCACTTCTGTATGCATCTCTTTGTCTTCGATGCCAATGACAGCCACATCGTTCACAAGTGGGTGGTCCATCAGCTTGCCCTCTAGCTCAGCAGGAGCCACCTGGAATCCTTTGTACTTGATCAGCTCCTTGACACGATCTGTGATATAGAAATTGTGTTTCTCGTCCTGGAAACCAACGTCTCCAGTCTTGAAATATCTCAGACCATCAACTTCGACAATCGCGTTTTGTGTTGCCGCCTCATTCTGCCAATACCCCTTGAACACATTCGGTCCAGCCATCCATAGTTCGCCAGCCTCTCCAGGGCCAAGCTCTTTTCCATCAGGGTTTATGTACATTGCTGTCATGTTCGGGAACATTTTACCAACGCTGCCAACACTGCTATACCATTCATCCCAAGGCTGCGTGTGCGACATAGGACTTGTTTCTGATAGTCCATAAGCCTGGTTGATTTTGATCTTGAGCCTCTTGTGCACGGCATCAACAAGCTCTTGCGTCAATGGAGCAGCTCCACTTGTGATCATTCTCACCGAGCTCAGGTCAAACTCCTCGACCATCTTGTCCCTCGCCAGTCTCACTATGACTGGTGGCGCAACATAGATAAATGTTATCCTCTGGTCTTGAATTGTTTTCAAGAACAGCCTCATGTCGAAAGCTGGCATGACCACTAATTCGAGACCTCTGTGTAATGGCTGATGCACAAGTCCTGTTAACCCGTAAATATGGAAGAATGGGAGTACACCCAGCATCTTATCCTGGCCCCCTTCGTACCACTTCCCGACTGCTCCTTGTATCAAACACAAATCCGCAATCACGTTGCGATGGGATAACATGACACCTTTAGGCAATCCTGTCGTGCCAGAGCTGTACACTAGGAATGCTAGATCGTTATCGGGGTGTATCTTCCGCCGGCGATACCTCAATGCGCCGCTTGTTTTTCTTATATTTGACCAGTGCTTGACCGAATGTCCTTCAGCACGCTCTTCGCCACAAAGCAAGATCCGGTCGTTTGCGATCCCCACCTTCTGAGCGGCCTTGAGTGCATTGGGCAGGAAAGCTTTGGTGGTAATGATAGCCTTGGAGCCACTGTTCTTGAGCTGGAATGCAAGCTCATCAGGGCTGTATGCAGGATTGGCAGGTGATACGACACCACCAGCGAAGAAGACGCCATAAATAATCGGACCAATGTCGATATCATTCGGTGCGTAGATGTTACAGACATCGCCTTTCTGCCAGTCCCACAAATTTTGAAGTCCCTCACCGAACGCGGTGGCGAGAGACTTGACATCGGCAAATGTGTATGCTCGTGATGGATTTGTTGCAGAGCGGTAGATTACCTGAGAGTCAGGAAATGACCGTTTCTGCATGAACATAAATGCCCACATGTCCTGGTCCGGGATGTGGACATCGGGGAAGGAGGATTTGGTTGGCATGCTGGCTGCTGGTCGCAATCTGACAACAGGAGGTAGGCGACTGATTCGTGGGGATAGCTGACGAGAAGTGCTTGCCACGAATTCTAAGCAACTGATTGTTTCCGAGCGAGTAAGTAATGTGACTTGGTTCTCTCAATGTGAGAGTGCCGAATGCTAAAATGAAATACAAGACCCAAACAACGCACACTCAGGCTACTCAATACATAGATCTGGGGTAGATGGAGTTTAAGAGTTCTAGAATACCGGAACTCGGAATTTCACTAACTCGCGATAACGCTTGTTCTGACGCCTGT
>Ga0181469_100007_pt1 | contig 24767 bp, 26 predicted proteins | sample InSIn2SAF170_2_FD_119081 | JGI IMG/M metagenome (GOLD analysis project Ga0181469, IMG submission 119081) | Clean room microbial communities from NASA Spacecraft Assembly Facility at Jet Propulsion Laboratory, Pasadena, California, USA -... ... | reverse complement strand
CACCACATACTGTAATCCCAGTCACTCACCGTTAACCATATACGTACGTATACACATATACCCAATTGACCACGTACGTACAGTACAGTAACTACTAAGCATCTAAGCTAGAGACCACCAAACCCTAACACAAGTCACGTCACGTCACGTCACGTGTAAATCTTTGATTTCATTACAAGCATAAGCATAAACAACAAATATAACCGCTTGCGATTGATTAATGTTTTGTGTATATACCCTAGATAAGCCTTACCTAAGGTACGTATCCAACCGTTAATGTTATTTGCAGCTACGTAGCTAGCACCAGACCCTCACACGTACATACACGCCCCATCCCTGCCTACATACCGGTCTCACGTCGATGACTTGTGTGAGTACATGTAGGTAGGTCCTTATCTCGTACTTACTTACTAGTTGACATGGGGTTAGGTACGTTCATACCTGGGTAGCTACGTACCTAGGTGCTAGGTATTATTATGCCCCTTTTGAAGTGCTTTTTGCCCATTCGGATTCGTATCTGCGTATTTTATATATCTATGTATGTATGTGTTTACTTCATCCATGTCGTTACTTCATGTACGTATGTAGCTGACTGATGTACAGCATGAACCGCATAGCTCTCATAAATCCATCCATCCATGTATCCATGTGTATTCTTCCACTCCATTACCACAACCGCATACTTCCATAATCATGATCATTATCATATCCGCAGACCCAATCCCACTCTGTCAATATTAACATCTGATGCTTTTCCTCTTGCACTCCCCTCCACAATCCTACTACTACTACTACCACAACTACAAAGACAAACCTCCCCACCAACATCCAAAACCCTCACATCACAATCGTATCCCCTCCCGTTGCCCTTCTCGCCATCCAGATTCCTCCTCACCCCCTCAGCACTAATCCTCTCAAACCTTAAAAACTTAACCGCAAGCCCATGATCATCCTTAACCTCATCATGCGCACCAATCCACGTCCGTGCCATCAACGCCCTCGCAATCCCCGCCCCTCCCTTCGCACCCGTGATAATATTGCCACCGAACCACCAGGGATTACTGACGTTGTCGAAGCTGTGCAGGAGACATGTTAATGGCAACGCGCCGGGGAGTGGGACGAGGTGTGTTTCTACGTATGGGCGGAGATCGATTAGGGGGAGGCCGTGGGGGCTGTAGAGGAGGGAGAGGGCTTTGGGACGGCCGGGGTGGGTGTGGAGCGTTTGGAGGTCGTGGGAGGGGGTGAATGTGGGCGTGGATGTGGGTGTGGATGTGCTGCTTGGTGGGAGCGGAAGTGTGTCTGAGAGGTCGGATGGTCGGTGGGAGGAAGTGGTTGATGAGGTGGTGGGGGAGAGTGGTGGTGTTGGTGGTGTGTTTGGAGAAGTCGTCATGTCGGGATGGATTCCGGGCTCCTGGTCATTTGGTGGTATACTTGTAGAGTGATGAGTTTTGAGAGTGGATTGACGCAGATTAAGCTGATCGTTGAGCGAGAAGGACTCTGGGAATTGTTTGTCGTAAGAGTAAGATAAATGCGGATCGTGTTCTCTCAAATAGTCAAGAGCTTCATATTCTCTCATTGTCCTAGAACGTGATTTGAATGGTTGTTGGGCAAGCGACGAGGTAATAGATCCAACGAAGGCGGGGGATGACATTGGTAGAGGACTTTCTGCTGGGAGTGATAAGGGTGTGAATGTCATAGAGAAGTTCCTCCTTGGAAGATCGATTGTTGCCACAGACGCTAGGGCTTTCATTCGAGTAGGTGCTTGATAAGTAATGCCAAAAGCATTATGTAATCCTGTAACATAGTTTCTGGCAGGAATGAAGGCAATATTCAACTCGCCGGATAGACCATCAGGACCTAAAGGTGGGATACGCAAACGTAAGGTATTTCCAAATCGTTCTCGTGCATCATATTTCACCAACGCACGCACTCGGTGTGGATCAAAGTGATTCCAACTCTTGATAGCTTTCGCCGCGCCTGGCTCTGCAGCAATGAGAGATTTTGCTTCGGGTCGTAATTGTAGTAAGGTCTCTTTATGGCAGTGATCCGGTTTGTTCTGCGATATCAAGACGACATCAGGCTCTTCTATTTCTGACAGGTGTCGAATTGCGCTTGGAACCACTCTGTTGGACCTCGCGAACCACGACGCATTTATGATAGAACTTCCGACAAGCCAGGGATCAATGAGGACACTGAATGCACCATTCGCAGAGCGGAGATGGTGGGCGGATGGCTTCTCCTCATGCGAGAAGATCAAGAGGAATGTGCTGTCAGCATTTAGATGTCGTACAGTCACAGACATGGCGGAAGTTGAGCCAGGATCTGCAAAACATGTTCGGTAAAGAAGTTGAGGTTATATCATAACATTCGTCGATTTAGTGGTTGACTCAGAGCGAGCGACATGGCGTAGATTCTGCAGTGTCGTCGACTGAGCGACTGCAGTGAAGTGAAGGAAGATAATGTGCACGCTGGTGGCAGGGATGAGGAGTAGGACAGCCGAAAGTACCAAGATCTCTTGCGACGATGAGCAGCCCAATCGCCAGTGATGGAAGAGGAGGCTCATTGTGGTCCGAGGCAAGCCTAAACGAACATGGGAAAAGACCACAACCATTCAGAACCCGAAAAGCAACCGAGGCGTCAGGGACCAACCGCTAGGGCTGGAAGAGGCGTCAGAGAAAGGAAGCTCAAGCCTATTACTCCATTACTCATCGACACGGATGAAATTTCCCCGAACGTAAAAAAGGATTTGCAGGGATGGTGCCTGTGCAGTATCCCGCTTGATTACTGTATCACTTGATCGACGCGTTACTGGCCACAGCATATCGTCGACCACTCTGTGAGTTATGGTCATGGCCGTGCTGATTACGTTCGCCGAGCTACACGAAAAGATATAGGAAAGATGGTATATTTTGTGCGTAATGCGAACACGGTTGTAGTCGATAAATCACAGGAGTTTAGAAAAGTCGAGTAACTGTACTTCACAAGTCTATTTAAAGTACAAGCTGTAAGATGATCAATGCCACATGAATGGGTGATTTCTTACGGAACCACATCGTATTGTAGAACGCCGATAACCTCATCTTTCAAGGTAACCACAATCATAATCTTTCTTAGTAAAAAAAAAACAATCTGCCTTCATTCGCCAGCTTCGCATACCCTGTCGAAGCTATTCCGTTACCCGTCAGGTCTTACATACCGAGCACACCTAACGCCATATTGTCACATGTTTGCTGCTATCTGCGTGCCTCACAATTTTCCGGAGAAGTTGCTAACTTCGAGCACGCTGCTGTATAAGTCGCAGTCTGCGCTCCTCATCTTGAGGGTGACCTGAATGCTGGTTCGGCACGCTCGGCCGCATATGCTGCGTGCCAAGCGGTGGGTAGGATAATGCATGTGACTCCCGTAGATGAGCACTGGCAGGAGGTTTAGGAATCGCTGGGAGTGATTCACCGACACAAGCTCCATACGCAGGTAGCTCTGCGCCGACGCCACCACTTCTTGGTACAGGTGTTCTGACTGCTGTTGAATATGAGGGTACTTTGGATAGATCCTCGAAATGATCGGTTCGGAGAAAAGGTGTAGCTGTGCCGGAGGTGTGTACCTGATCTTCATTGGACGTTCTCCTCGAAATATCATTGGAGTCAGGAGCACTATTGAACCCACTATCATGTTCGTAAGACCCCTCGCGATTGCGCAGCTCAGGTCTGCTTTGGGGTATAGTATAGTCCCCATTCACATAAGTTTGAGAATTGCGTCGTGAGCTGCTCGCGGTTACTACAATTTCATGGTTCTCCCGAGCGGTCGTAGAATATATCTGGTCGTTCAATCGCAGGTCTTGCAACCTATGCTGAAGTGCGTTCGGCGACACTGACATCGGTCCTGCTGTAATAGCATCTAAGCTGGCCAAGTTCTCAGATGAGATGTTTCTGCTTTGCGTATACGGTGTGCCTGTTCCTGATAATGCTGCTCCAGGCGTGCGATATCCACTGGGATCAACGTCCGAATACAGCTGATCGAATTGATGCTCACCGTATACAGGTGGTGCCGAATGGAGAATGTCATTCTCGACTGCTGCTCGTCCTGCCCGAGGTGTCTGATCAACCAGGTCATTGTTCTCGTTCAATGGTAAACTCTCCGAAATGTATAACGAAACTGGCAAGTTTGCTCGTAGCTCCGATACGTGACCATCTGGGTTGAGGAGCTGGACATTGAACGTGACCTTGTGTCGAATCTTGATTCCTTTCACACTGCAGTCCTGCATACACTTTGACAAGGTCTTCGGGAGCTCAAGGTATCGCGAGAACTGAAATCCTTCGGCTGCTTCCTCGAGGATCTGCAAGTCCGACTCTGGGTCAGGAATGTGGATGTCATACACTACTAGTCGTTCGTCCTTTATGCGGCCACCATTTAGCGCCGTGATACCCCATTCTGGGTCAAGCACAAATTCCTGCTCTTCCTTTAATTGTGTGGTGATATTCCCAATCTTCAATCCCTTGAGAAGTGGCACAAGTCTGAAATCAAGCTGCAGGAAGGAACCGAACACAACAGCTTTACTGGGTGTGCTGATTGAGTATTCAACCTTGTTGGGCCAGATATTCTCGATGCTCATAGCATGACTCAATTCGAGTGCGCTTGGACCCAGAGTGCGTACGATTCGAAGTGGTTTTCTGACAACAACATCTTTGGCTCTTTTGCGACCGATCTCGGCCTTGAATCTATACACAACGTATGCGTCCTTCATACCTTCCACACTCTCAGGTAGCGTGCCATCAAGAATCAGTTCGAAGGGCCATGTGTAGTTGTCGCTGGGGAGGTTTTCTGTCCGACCCTTGCCAGGATCTCGAAATGTCCAACTCTTCTCAAAGAATGTAACCTCCTTCGAGGCACTTCTCCTACCGGATAAGGCGGAGGTGGAGGTCGTGTTGTAGCTATGTCTCGTCAGTTGCCTGTGCCACACTTCGGATGACATTCGAGATACGGCTCGACTGACTGTGTTGCACACATAAATGCCAGAGACCGTGGGACACTTACCACATATGTACTATACCACTCAATGTCAGAGTGATGCCGGTGATTGCCATGGCATCTGTTAGACACAAAGCCAATTCACCTGCCAACCGAGCGCTTCCTGCCTCGTCCGATCCGCCTCGAAAGACGATGTAGTCATTGTCCAGCCGAATTTCAAATAGTTTGACACTGTTACTGGAACCGCTTGTGCCCGTGTGAGCACTGAGGAATTTGAAGGCCATGGACTGGTAGCAAGATGGGCGCGAAGACCAACAATGTATGCGATCGAGCTATAAGCAGAACTCATGTACTTTATGGTGAGGATTGGATCATGTCGGCCTGCACGACGGCTGCTACGACTCGGATAGAAGAGAAGGTCGATTTCACAGTGTATTAAAAGAGCGACGAAAATGCAGGGCCTTGTGAGACAAAGAAATCGAGATTACAGAATATGCCTACTCTGTGGAAAAGCAGCAGTCGAAAAGAATGGACATGACATGTATGTCAGACACGCTGAGCTGTGGGTGCGTGACTGAGAAACTGCATAAAGAACAAAGCATAAAAATGCGATAACGACATCAGTCTTGAGGGACTAAAGGGACGGGCAGGCGAGTCCGATGGTAGCGATTCGCGCACAGTCCCGAGCTGATGGTGGGCACAAGCGTTGGTCCAACTGCTTCAGATAGCGCTGTATTGTACAAACTGCCACTGTTCGTTACACAGTCAACAAATCTCGTGGTTTCAGCTGATGAAACACGACGAGGCCCATGTCGCCTAAGAAGCGAAGCGTCATATCATTTGCTGTTTATGTCATCCACTATGCGATAAATCCCTGACAGTGCGGAAAAAGTTCGCTTTTCCAAATATTTTATAGATAAAGAACGCCTCAGATCTTGATAACATGAAAATTCGACCATCACTGGCCAATCAATCACGGCACCGACAGACTGACCCTTACAATAAATATTGCTGTGCATTGAGTGCCACCGACAAAGCACCGGTGTGCATGCTCTAGTGGTTGGAAATCCTACTTCCTCAGCCCGAAGACCCTAGACGATCCACTATGTACTGGGAATTACGCCATGTCAAAACATCTCTATCCTCACTGTCCTATTGCCGACGAGGAAAATTTCAGAAAGACGCCCAGATGCCAGTTCCTCGTCCTGCTATCATTCTTTGTGTTGCGCCTGAATCTTACCGTGCAAGCTTCCATCATAGCAGGAGCATTCCTTGTCCATCTCATGCACGCTGTAAGATCAGGCTCGACTACTTGCTGGCCTTGCCTGCCCCCAAAAGCAGCATACCGACTTTGCTGAGTTGTCCAGGTAGGCTACTTGCTGATCGCTGGTCCTCCAACATACCCTTACACTGAATGCAAGCTTTGCTTTGTGCTCTGGTGTTTGTGTTCTCACGAGACAGTAACACGAAGCTCAGCAGTGGGCTGTGTTTCAAGCAAGATGTGCTGCAGCTAATACTCCGCGTCACAAATAGTGTTGCCTGGATCGCTTTGTAGCAGACATTTCTCAGCCTCGTATCTTCGATAAGTGATCAACTTTACTGCGCCTTTTTGCGCAGCAGCCCACCGAAATGTCCTTAGTACCGATGGAAACACAACACAGGTTTACATCTGCATGCAGGCCATATATTGTAAGTTGAAGTTGTTCTTGACATAAGAAGATGCAACTCAGCAATGTCTTATGTCTGCGCACGTGGCAAGTTTTGTGATGTACAAACTGTACAATACTCCTTTTCCGGCTGGAAAGCTGTATCGACAGATGGGTCGGAGGTCTGGTTCTTACCGCGCAAACTATTTGCCACTGACATTGACATGGCTTGCGCTGCCGCCATCCCGTGCTGGCCGGTCCCACATCCTCAGATGACCCTCTTGACACGAAGTGACGATGCAATCCTGCTCAAACACAAGACTGCACAGTGGATGGGGATCAACTGTCTTTACCATGACAGGTGGAAGCTGTGCCGTTCTGGCTCGAGGCTCGACGACGTGGTTGATGAGCACTGCTTCATCCTCGTCCTGTTCTTGCATGCTCTGCGTCCTGTTCGAGTCAGATCTTATTCTATTGACGCTGATACTTTCCGTCCTGTATCTGGCCAATGACATCGATTGACCCGAGACACTTCCTCGAGCTCGTGCCAATGCACCTTTGGGCCTATGCAACATGCCTACATTGAAATCCCAAAGAAGTAATTTACAGTCATCGCCAACACTGCCGAAACGATACGTCTTTTCATCGCAACGCCAAGGGTCAAAGGCTACTGCAGTCACCCACGAGTCGTGTCCGGGACAACGAGCTACGATTTGTCTATCAGGCAGAGACCAGATCGTAACCAGATCATCCTGTCCACCAGTCAAAATGTACTTTCCGTCAGGCGACCAACAAACACATGTGAAACCTCCGTAATAAGATGAGAAAACATCTGTTAGTGTTTCTTTGAGATAGTCGATCACCCGCAAATACCCATCCTCCGCCACCACAGCTAAGTGCCGATTGTTGGGTGAAAAGGCAAAGTCGTTAATAGGTTGTGAAGATAGTTTCCAGGATGCCACAGGGTTCGTTTTCTGGTTGGATGAATTCACACTCTTGGTGATCTTTAGAGTTGAATCTATGTCATCCTCAATGCTGATGGCTTCATCGATCACATCTTCCGGGACAAAGGGGGCATCTTCCTTCTCCTTGTCGTATACCACCAGCGATCCATCTTGGTGAGCAGCTAAGAAGTGGTTCTCAGAACCAGGAAGCCATTTGATCTTGGATACAGGCGTGCTGTTTATGATGCCATATTTGTTGATTCGTGCGTATTTCTGTGTCATGGGCTCGTACCAAATGATGTCGCTGGCTGAAGAGCCCATAATAACATCAATGTGAGTCTCATCCTTTGTTATTTGGTTCACGTCGTGGCATAGCATATGTGCTCGCGTGAATAGTATTTTTGTTAAAGGTTCCGCTTTCAAGCTAGAAGATATATCCAGCCACTGGAAAGCACGATTGATGTTGATGAAGGCGAATGTTCCACCGGGATCCCGCTCGGCAAGCCGCTTGGTTAGATGATCGTGAGGGATCACGCGCGAGACAAAGGAGGAGTTGCTTTTCACCATATTGTTTTTTGGCTTCCTTCTTTTGAGCGCGTCTCTTGAGACGATTGGCACCAAAGCTGCGTTTCCTTCACCAAAAGCAGGAGGACCAGAGGATTTGGTGCTTGCGCTGGAATCATACGGTATGCTCTTATCGCTATCCGCATCTGACGATAGGGTAGCATCTTTTTCAATCTCCTTGGTATCTTTCCCGTCTCTAGGGTCTTTCGATTTAACAGTCTCTTGCCTTCCTAGAGTGCGCCAGCGTAGCAGATTACCGGTGGTCGTGTTGGCTTTGGGAAGCTGCGGCCGAACTTGACGTGGGTTCAAGGTCAGAACAGAAAGCTTGACCCCACTTGTAGGAGGATGAGTAGAGGTTGCAAGAGGATTAGGATTCACCACGGGAGTTTCTGAAGGGTGAGGTGGAGGAGTGGCTAGCTGGAGATCGTCTCGAAGGACATAGGTTCCTGATCGTATCAGACTCGATGCAAATTCAGTCTTGTTCGCATACCTTCGCCTGATTGAAAGCTGTACTCAGGTCCTTCTGGGTGGGATAGCAGATTCGCAAGCTCCAGAGGTACAGGCGGCATGCCATTAGCCGTCGGGTAACGGGGCGGAGGAGGTATAGCGCTGTGCAAGGACAAGATCAGCAAGAAGCAGGTTGAAGCAACAGTATGCAGGTACGCACAACATGATGGCGCTTGGCGCTGCGTGCGCCTCTTGAATATCGATCGTCTCTTATCCAATACTATCCAAATTATCAGAACCTTTCAAGATGACGATAGAGTGCTTTCCGGGGTGTTAATGTCGTAAGGGTTGCGACCTGTAGACATGTCTTTGACAGTCAAGGAAGCAGGCATATTTGCCGGGAGCACCAGCTCAAACGTTTTGTGGATCCCTGCGCGGGGCCGTAAAACGTGGTCGAAGAACTTGCGGAGCTTGCGAGCGGGTTTTGTCCGAGCGCAGTCTGTCCTTCGCAGCGCTATAACTTTACAGATAGGTAGTGTCGTCGCAACGCTCAGTTGTTGAGTTATTCGAGATGACAAGGACGCAGCGATCACTTGTACAAAGAAGGAACATTCAATTGCTCTTGTCAAATGTCTTGGGGCCATTTCATTCCGGCCAGTTCACTCCGCAGCATTCCTGCCAGCTCTTGGTTCACGGCCTCAAGCTCCGAGTGCATTCGAGTTGTGTCTGGGTCTGTTTCGTGAGATTCGTCCGCAATCTGTGCTTCGTCTTGCGCAACCGCCTCGTGAACTGTCTTCTCGTAAGGGTCGATATCTTGAGGCTCTGGCCCTGTTACAGCCAATAGGATCTGGTCAGCGATGGCAGAAATGACTGTCAACGCCCCTGTCCTTTGAGCTTCGAAGACGAGTACGTCCTGTTGCGCAACGGCATATGCTGTGGTGGCTGTCGTGGATCGTGTTCGCATCGCTTTGACAGACGGCGTCTGCTGGCGGAAAGCATAGGCTAGGATCGATCCGTTCTGTGCCGACACCATGATCGATGAGATCTTGTCATTCCATGTCAGCGCCTCATGGAGCAGAGCAGAGAGACGGCCGGAATCGACCAAACTGATCTGTGTCATTTCGCTGAGTGACTTGCCCATATACGATTTAATTTGCAATTCGCATCTGGCATGTCGCAATGTTCGGCTTTACTGCTCCGACCACTTGCAACTTTTTCCTTGGCAAAACTACTAGTTACGTATATCCTCTCCGAATCATGCTACGAGTACGACAACAGTGAACAGAAAAATTCGAAGCAGTAATAAGGATAAGGTCTATACAGCTGTAGCCGTCAATCCTCTCGACTACTTGTCCAGTTTCATTTCGCTGTTAGCGCCGTGCTGATACCCAAGATGCCCATTCCAACAAACGCAAACGCTATACAAATACCTTTCTTGTGGCTCAATTGCAGGCTCTCCGAGAATAAAGATATGGCGACACTTGTCATAATGCCCGCCGTGATCGCGAACATGCACCCATATATAGCTTCATCTGGCGCCCCATGTCCACTCTTTTGGGCAACTTTGAACCACAATGCTGCGACGCCAGCGCCCAGCGGCTGTGAAGCTCCACCCAAGAACGATGCCCAGATAATGGCTTTGGTACGTGAGTTAAGAGCAAGATACAGTGGTAGGGACATTGCGAACCCTTCTGTAATGTTGTGAATGAACAAAGCCATGAACACGGCGAAACCAAGCGTAGGATTTGCATGGTTTGTAGCGTAAGTGATGAAACCTTCTGGCGCTTTGTGCAAGGCGATAGCTATTGATGTTTGCAAGCCAATTGACATAAATGCATTAGTCGGAACGTGATGGTGGTGTTCTACTCCCTCAGAGGCTACGTGCGAATGTGTTGAATGACATCGCTTACCCTGTGACGTTTCATGCCCATGCTCCGGATGATGAGAATTGTGAGAGTGCGAGTGTGGTTGTATCGTGTCGGCAGGGGCACTTTTGGCACTTGACTGAGCTCGTGACCGGCTAGCACCGTGTGGCGAATGGGCTTCGGTATCAGTGTCTGATTCTACTTCTTCCTCCGGCACCGGCTTATCGACAGTCGTAGTGGCCCAGGTAGGCTGTCTGTGCATAGTGCCGCGCAATGTGGGAGCAGAAGTTCGCCTTTGCAGAACGCGAAAGCACTCTTGTCCGCAAGGATCGGAAAATCCTTTGCAAGGGCCTGTCTCATCGCAATTGTCTTCCTGCCCTTGAACATACTTCGTAAACGTCCTGGAAAGAGTTCTACCAAGCCCTAATGTTCTTCGACTACCCGCCCTTATTGAAGATCCATTCTCGCGTGCTTTGGCTAACGAGGGTCGGTGTTGCGGCGCAGGGTTACTCGATCTGCGTGATAACAGTGGAGTATTCTCGTCGTGATCGTGGTAATGTTCCTCCATTTCGGCGGAGTGCTTCACCCTCGCCTCTTCCTCATCGTGGGTGTGGTCGCAATCCACAACATGAGAAGGTATGAAACGATGTAGTATGCCTGAAACCACTCGAATCACAACAACCCCAGCAAGGAAAAGTCCGATGAGCAGAAATGAGGCTTGTCGTGGGGAATACCCTCCGTCCACTAAGTACATTTTCGACTGTGGTAACATGGAGTATAGCGACGAAAAAAGCTGAAACAACAATTAGTGCCGATCGCTGACTGTCAAGCGACTATCATACCATCACGCCGAAGCTCAGACTGAGAGATGCAGAGAGGAAGGTGTCACTTTCAGAAATGGAAAAGTCGTGCATGTGAGGGAACTTCCTGACAATGATGTCGACGCAGATAATGCTCGCGCCGAAGCAGCATGCTGCAAAATGTTAAACGTGGTGTACATATGGGTAGGAACATGTCGTACCGATGCCGCTGACGGCTGTCATGATCCATCCTCGAGTATCATTTTCGAGTCCCATCCTTACGATTCTTAGCACCTAGCGACATGCAAGGGACGGGTGAACTATGGTATAGCTGTAGTATGCTAGGTTAAAGAAGTTGTAGTATGGACAAAGGCACCAGGCATACAGTCGTGTGTGGAGTATTCAAGAAATTATGTGGTTAGTATTAAGAACATCACAGGAACACTGCACGTCTGTACAGTACTCTACAATAAAAATGGTTCGAGGACCTTAAGATCACCTGCACTTGCAGATTTCACGATCTACCTATGACGGAGAGAGCAAAGTGTCGGAGAACGCATGCGGGCAAGCTCGGTAGGCGCCAAACTAAGGCTTAATTGATCCTTGGTTGCACCGCAGCCGACCTCACGCGGTCCGGATCACTGGGTACACTCCACGTGAGCCCATACAAGGACCTCGCAGGTGTCTCTTTATCGGTTGTGCAGGCATCAGCGACACGAGTTACCTGCATTTCAAGTTAATGCCTCCAGATCATCTGGGGCAATGCAGATGATAGTTTTGACGCTAATGTATGAACTGAGCTGATCTGATTTGGCGTTGTGGTTTTGTATTCCTTCTATCTGTCCTTTCATCGACAACAATGTCAAAATCGACGTTGGCATTGATTGCTGCTGGTTCAGCTGCGGCAGGAGCATCCCTCACAGCTCTAGTTTACTCTTCACGGTCACAGAAAACGACATCTGTTCCTCCTCTCACAACCCCACAACCAACGAGTCCTCTTGGAGCACAAGCACCACAACCAATTCCTGTACCAGTCCTTGCACAACTACCAACTTCCAGCCTTCCCAGAACACCAGTCAATCCATCCGGCGTGCTCAAATATGGCCTTACCCCGCCCATTGCCGACGTAAATCTCACTCCTTCTCACACATCGTCCTACAACCGCCAAACCCGAAACCCTCATTGGGTAGCTGAACATTTCACCCCACAATCTCTCGCTCAAAACAACGGTTCCCGCCGCAACAGTGCTTTCTACGAAGATGCCACCGTTCCTCCCATGTTTCGTGCAAAACTTCATGACTACTTCCGGTCTGGCTACGACAGAGGACATCAAGTTCCTGCTGCAGATGCAAAATGGAGTCAAGACGCTATGGATAGCACATTCGTATTGAGCAACATGTGTCCACAAGTTGGGGACGGCTTCAACAGAGACTATTGGGCGCACTTTGAAGAGTTCTGTCGCAATCTGACAAAACAATATCCGAGTGTGCGAGTTGTTACAGGTCCTCTATACCTTCCTAAACAATATCCAGATGGCAAGTGGAGGGTTAGCTACGAAGTTATTGGCAATCCACCCAACATCGCAGTGCCGACGCACTTCTACAAAGTGATATATGGTGAGGAGGCTTTCAACAGTCCTACAGGGAGAGTGGCTCTTGCTGCATTCGTGCTTCCAAACACCGAGATACCCAATTCAAAGAGCTTGAAAGAGTTTGAGGTCCCGTTAGAGGCGGTGGAAAGAGCTAGTGGGTTGACCTTCGCTGATAAGTTACCGGTTGAAAGAAGAAAGCGGCTTTGCACCGAAGTCAATTGCGAAATATTGGTTCGAGAATTTGAAAAGACAAGACAGCAAGGAGGTGCATTGAGTACTGGCCAAAGGAATGCAGTTCAAGTTACGCAAGAGTCGAGAAGGTGGTAGAAAGACACAAATGAGTCTGTGGGAGTTCTTGAAAGCCAGGTCTGCTGAAGGAGAGTTCGTTCTCGCCCAGACAAGGCCTGCTATCCAACATGGTTGATTGGTGGCCATCAATCAGTGGTAACATCCTCTATGCTATGGCGTTGTCGCTTCGATTGCTACAACTTGCAAAGGTGCATTAGTCGCAGTCATCTGTCCCGGCTTGTATTGACCAAGATGAGTACACTTCGCCATCAACTAGCTTGCAACAGGGTGATGGAACAAATAGTCGGCTGAATGCTTGTGGATAAGGAGGTGTCAAAGGTGTATGTAAGATTCGATGCTTCGACACCAAGTAGGCTGGCCCTGACAAGGAGACACTTTGCACACTCTTCTGGAGTGCGAGGGCGGATAGATTGCAATGTTCTTACCTTTGTATAACTACGTATGTACGTACTTTTTCTTCAACTTTGAATACTCTGCCGAGATCTAACATGGAGCTTGAGTTGTTGTTGTGCAACCAGACTTATATGAATGTATCAATTCAATCCTTTCGTTATTGACATGCCTGTTGTCGGATGATGAATTGATGCATACGTAAGTAGCTCACAATAAGGAGAACGTTAAGTATTAAGATTTGTGTTGATGAAATACGGGTTGGAAGTGAGAGAGTCCTCCGCAAATCCTTGATTTCAATTGGTTTATTAACAGGTGCTGGCCCAGATCGTGCGGAAGCTACGACTCGCAGTATTGGTGGCTTATGACAATATTACCTTAACTTTGGCACTCTCATATTGGTCTCTCTGCTCGGATACCAACACTCTCGGCTGGCACATCTTCAAGCCTGTGTAAAATCCTTGTGCGACCACAAGATCGCTCATCCGGTCTGACCTCCACCATTTGCAGCTGCCTGACCTCTCTTGGGGGCGAAGCAATACTTCATTCGACTCGCCTCAATGCCCCAGATTGCACCTCGAAAGAAGACTGTATGTACGTAGCTAGAGGTCTTCGCCATTGAATCACGTCCACCGGCAACATGAGCAGAACCTTTGAGGATGTTGCGCAAAGCTAAAAAAGATCATGAGCACTATCACAGACTTCGTTTGGCAGATCTTACACCTCACTGGCCTGTGTATCACCGGTAGTATGATGAGAGATTGGCAAAAAGTTCCGAATTACTGGTCGCCACAATGGCTCCATCACTTGGATTTCTCAAGTCAACGCACAAAGTTGTGACACTGCTTGACATGGCATGATGGTAGGGTACAACTCATGAATTTGCACATCGTGGAAAGCGTGCTTCTCCGGTTGATGCAGGCGTTTGGTGGATAGAACTCTGGTTGCAGTTGCCCAACGGAGCGGGCAAGGCCGCGTCCCGGTGAAGCTGTTGGCAGGCGCAACGCACGGTGGACTATTTTGTGGCTGCCACCATTTCTGCTCGTTCATTTCTCTCCAACACCAGTCGATTTGTGCAAGGACACAGCACCACCACAACCTCAAGCCAAAAGTACGGAGTATCGTGCAAAGACTTACGAAGAAGATTACGAGTGTCTGCATGCATAAAGGCACTTGAGTCGAACTCGATAAGTTGGCACAACATCGATGTTCGTTTCTCGAGAACTCCTGATTTCCGGTGTTCAGTTCCTTGGAATCTCCCAAAACTGCTGTCGTGTGCTCTGGATCTTTCCTCCGCATATGCTGCTTGTTACCAATGCCCCTGCTCCCAGCTCTTTCAGTAATTGAAAGCAATAATACCAGCTGTAGCGGGAAGATGATCCATCCAATTTCCTTCCCCGTTCCTCTTTCACATGCCATGATGATATGATGACGCCAGATAAGTATGCAGCTTCCACGCGGTGACAAAAATGTTGGTGCTGGTGCTATACAACGAAGAGTCGAGTCTCAAAACGTTGCTTCCAGCGCGATTATTCCACTCAATTTCTAGTAAACATAGTAGACACAAATCAACATGGCGCTCGTTGTCCAAGCCTACACGTTTATGTACCAATATGCCAACTCATGGCTACATCCAGCAACCAAGAAGCAGCCCAATGCTTTGAAGATGGGTGTGCTGTCCTCAGCTCAAATCAATGCCGCAGCTGGTATATTCCACGGACCTCAATTTCGACCACGCTGACCGTTGCCAGCCATTCATCCTGCCGAAACACATCCTGGCGTTATCTTGTACGCAATAGCCTCTCGTGATGAATCCACTGCAAAATCACAAGCCAGCACATACAAATTTCAGAAGCATTACGGCTCGTACGAAGCACTGCTGGCAGATCCCGAGATTGATTTTGTCTACATCTCAACACCAAATGGTCTACATTACGAGTGGGCGTCTAAAGCGGTCAAAGGTGGGCAGACCGCGTTGTCCTCAGCACTGAGCTAACAGAATGAAGCCGGCAAACACGTTCTATTGGAAAAGCCTTTCACGTCCAATGCTGCCGAAGCTGAAGCCATAGTGAAGGAAGCCGAACAAGCAGGTAAAATTGTTATGGAGGCATTCCATTGGCAATTCCATCCTGCAGCTCATCTTTGGCGATCTATCCTCGAATCCGGCAGGTATGGTCAAATAATCTCAACAGATGCCAAGATGACAGCCTCACCGGGTGTGCCTCATGGCGACATTCGATGGCAGTTCGACTTGGGTGGTGGCAGCTTCATGGATGCAACCTACGCTTTGTCCTTCACTCGATATGCGTTACGTGCCGGAACACCGGAAAAGATTCTGTCAGCAGTCGCACGACCCTACGAAAAAGATCGACGGGTCGACGCAGCGATGAATGCTACAATGCTGTTCTACGCTCAGTCTGGCCAAGTTGTGCACAGTCGCGTCTACACTGATATTTCTCGAAGCTGGGTCGGCGGTGTAGTGCCGCGAGTATGGGAGCTGCCACAAATCGAGGTTGAAACGGAAAAGGCGGTAATACTTTTCTACAATGCCATGATGCCTCATCGTAAGTCTTCCGCCTTCGACTTTGCCAGGAACTAACCCAGTAGTGTACCATTATATTGCCATCACCGACAAATCCACAGGCATAACCGAATACAAGAAGCTTTACTCCGGAGGTCCTGTCTGGGGTGGTGTGGAGACAAGTATGGGTAGAGGTGGTAGGTCCTTCTGGAGCACGTATCGTTACCAACTGGAAGCATTCGTGAGTAGGTTGCAAGGCAACGAACCAGCGTGTTGGGTCACGAGCGAGGAATCAATCAACCAAATGAAGACAATCGACCAGATCTACCAGGCGGCAGATTTACCTGTACGACCAGGAAAGGTATAATGGAGTACTTGTTTTGTTTTGGTCGGGATGTTCCTCGTCATCTATGTTGTACTCATACTTGCTCAGCTCGAGTGTCGGCGACGTCAAGGGGGACATGATTTTCGGATACTCTGTATTTTTATACAACCAGTTGAAGCGAATCATTTGGTTTGGAGTAATGACCAAGAAATCCGGCTCTCTGCACATGGTCGTTGCATACACGAAAGCACGTACTCTTCAGGCTACCAAGCTCTATTCCATACCCTGTACAAAACGATAATCTCACCACAAAGACCCGAAAATTGCATATCATCGGCCACCGTTACAACGCCAAATCCATCCAGACCGCCATCATGGTCGGACTATACGTGCTCGCGACTCATGGATACACGATCGATGTTCTAATCATATACGTGCCAACTGGATACTCCATACACGGATGCAGTACAGTACACATTCGGTCCGAGCGGGGCTTGCAACGTCTCCCGAATATCCACCAATGTAAGCATTGTGGAATAGTAGTGCTGATTCAACTGTACAGTGAGAACGGGGAAAGCTAAACAGGTTGAGTCGTTCTACGATGGACCTCCGGTCAGGCATCCCGCGATTGGTTGATGACTGCAGATCGCCGTGAGCCGAGGTCCCATCCCGGTGTCACTGTCAGCTTATTGTCTCCTGCTTACCATGTGGTTTCAAGCACTGAACCCTGGCATTGGGAGGCAGGTCGGGCGCCTTAATTGCACGATTGTTGATCGCCAAGTGGTGTATTTGTAGTACCAACCCTCCCCACATGATCATAGACGAGGTAAGCTGATAAGTGAGCCATCAAATCTGTAGGGATTCATTCAGTATTTGAGAACAGGAACCACAGTTTTGTATTCCTCACAGTTTTGACAGGCTACACAGTATTTGTTGACCCTTCCCTGCTCTGCAAACATGATGACAGTCTTTAGCAGAGCTCTTGACGACGTCGCAAGGATGCAAACCTTTGTTCTAATTCCACTTTGTGGACTACTGGTTTTGGTTGTCTACAAAGTCGTCTCTATTGTTGTTGAGAAGCGTCGATATGCAGGTAGGTGGCATACTCCTCCTCGGCGCCTCTTGACTGCTGCATTGATTGATGCCCGAGCCACGACTAACATGTTCCGTAGTGAGGGCTCTAGAACTCGGCTGTAAAGATGCTCCAGCGTATCCAGGATGTGGCCTCTTCGGCCTAAAGCACGTCAGATACCTTCAAGCTGCCGACAAGAAGCGACTTTTTCCAGATCTACTCGTCGAGCGTGAGCAGAAGATGAGTGAGATACATGGTCGTCAATGCTCAACTTTTAGTTTTGAGGTCATGGGCCAGAAAGTATACTTCACCAGTGATCCAGAGAACATCAAGGCAATGCTAGCGACGCAGTTCAACGACTACGATCTTGGTCCTGCAAGACGAGGCAACATGATTCGAACATTGGGTGACGGTATCGTGAGTCGAACAGGTGAAATGAGCTAGCTCCATGAATAACAAATCGCAGTTTGTCCAGGATGGTAAACAGTGGGAGCATAGCCGCGCTCTACTTAGGGTATGCAGTATAATGCGGTGGCGTGGTCCATGACTGACTTTTAGCAGCCCAACTTTGCTCGTGAGCAAATCTCAGACCTTGAATTGGAAGAGCGCCACGTTCAGAATCTATTCAAAGCAATAGGCCCTGCCAAAGCCGATGGCTGGACCGCCGAGACAGAGATACAAACCCTGTTCTTCCGTCTCACCATAGATTCAGCTACAGAGTTTCTATTTGGTGAATCCGTTGACAGTCAAATCCAAGAGATGCCCGGTTTCACATCGGGCAAACGTGGGCGGGAAGCGATGTTCGCACACAATTTTGACGAAGCTCAAATGCATATGGCGAAAGGGTTTCGCTTGTCAGATATGTACTGGCTGCACAATCCGAGTGAATTCAAAAAGAACAACCAAATCGTCAATGAGTTCGTGGATTATTATGTCGACCTTGCATTAAAAGGAGACCTCAACACAGAAAAGAAGATGGAGGAAGGCAACAAGAAGGATAGGTATGTTTTCTTGGAGGCAGTGGCGCAGCAAACTCGTGACCCATACGAGCTACGTTCCCAACTGCTCAATATCCTTCTCGCTGGTCGCGACACTACAGCAAGCCTTCTATCCTGGCTGTTCCACCAACTTCTACGAAATCCAGAAGTCTTCAACAAACTTCGCAGCACGGTTATCGAAACCTTTGGCACGTACGATGATCCTCAAGATATTACTTTCTCAGCACTGAAGGGCTGCCAGTACCTCCAATACTGCCTGAACGAGACCCTCCGTCTCTGGACCATCGTCCCTGGTAACGCCCGCCGCAGCAACAAAGCCACAACGCTTCCTCGTGGAGGCGGACCAGATGGCAAGTCACCAATCTTCATCCCTCCCCAAATGGACGTGAACTACAGTATCCACGTTACACACCGCCGCAAAGATCTTTGGGGTCCCGATGCAGAAGAGTTCAAACCCGAACGCTTCATTGGGCGAAGGTCTGGTTGGGAGTTTTTGCCTTTCAACGGTGGGCCAAGGATATGTATTGGACAGCAGTTTGCGCTTACTGAGGCGTCGTATGTGGTCGTGAGATTGCTTCAGAGATTTGATGCTATTGAAGCTGGTGCGCGTGAATTGGAGGGACCGGTGACAAGTAATTTGACTTTGACCAGCTGTCCTGGGAAGCCCGTGACGTTAAAGATGCACATGGCGAAGGCATAGACAGATGGCAAGAGTGCTGGAATGGCTTGAAATGAGCAATTCATGTTTACGAAGAATGCTACAACGACGATTAAGGTATTCGGATAGCTACTTGTGCAAAACGGTTCAGGAATCGAAGGTCCTTAGCTTCCATCATTGAATAATGGAACGATACATGACAAACTTCTGCAGCTCCCACTGCGTCACGAGCCAGGAACCAGATGGTGCGTAGCTACAAAGTGTGGGAGCTCTTCAAGCTACAAAATTCTTCTTCCTAATGTTCAAAGTGCTCGACTTCCTTGTCAGGAAGCACGTTTTCGGTACCTTGTCGGAATAACTCAATTTATGTAAGTGATACCAATATCTACCTTTGACTGCACACTCTCGCTACCATCACAACACAACTCCTTCCGGCCCTGTGTCTGGACCCAAGTGTCCAGCAACACTTCCTTTCACGTGTCATAAGCAGGATGTAGCCATCTCACTTACCAGACATGTATACCAACATCGTCCAAAAGGTAATGACTGTAACGAGACTCAGCTGAAATGCTACTGCAGCACCAGATGTGTTCTCCGCTGCTCGAACATTCTCCCTATTCGAAGCTGAGACCTTTCACAGCACACTCCGTCTTGATCACAGTTGTCCTTTGTTCCTCCCTAACTGAAACGAGACATTGGTGAAGTGTTGACTAGCACCGAATCGTGGCTGAACCATATTCACCAAGAACAGTACATGTGATTTGGATCACTTGCAACCAGAAAGGCTGGCAGCCTTTCACATTGTCTGGCTTTGCCGTTGTGAAAAATTGATGCTTCGTGGTCTTGTTTCAAGCATTTTCGAGCTTGTCTCTGACCTCTTTATTCGACTTGGCTTCACGTCGAAAATGTCTGAAACAGACAATGCCATCGATCTTGGAAGGTGTTTTGAATACCACGTCGCCGTAAACCTTGCGTTTCAACGAACCCGAGGACACTGGTGCATATATACAGTATTTGCGAACGACTGGAAGTTACTCTTTTTCTCACAGAACAACAAGAACAGCTACCACAGTCACCATATCTATCACACCTCTCGAAAAGCCATTCTCCTCTAGAAGGAGACCACCAATCAAAGACTATTATCAATTATCAAGAACTCATCAGCCTATCCAAAAGCCACCGCCTAGACTCTTGATCAAACAAGACCACTGTCCTATACCCAACATGAGAGAATCGCCATCAGAACAATCTTTCGACCTCTTCACCACTCCTCAAGACACTATGCTAGAGCATATGTCCAACCCACCACCATCCACCTCGGCGCCAGAACAAGATACCACCTCCAACAACCCAGAAACCGCTGCTACCACCTCAACCACCACACCCCACGACCAAGCATCCCTCGAACACCAGGAGCAATGCCACACCCAATCTCTCGACCATCCCACCAATTCCACCTCCACACCCTGCCAAATCTACCACGAATTAACCCACACCCTCGCCACAGACCTAGCAGCCGAATGCCCAATCTGCACCGAAGCCTTCGGATACAGTGGTCAACTACTCACGCGCAACCAATGCGACCATGTATTCCACGAGCCCTGTCTGCTGAAGTGGTTGGCCATGGGTCAGAAGACCTGTCCTTTATGTCGGGGGAGTATCAGCCGTGTTGCTGGTGGAGACGTGGAAGAAGACGATGGTGATGATGGTGAGGAGTACTTTGTTCATGGTGATGAGGTGTACTTCCGTGATGATGACGACGAAAATCATGATACTGAGGTTGATGGTGTCACCATGTTGACGCTCATGGCTTACATGGTGGTGATGGCTGCGAATGCGAGAGCAAGAGGTCGAACGGGTTGGGATTGAGCATGGATGGTGGAGGCTAAGGGAACGAGGGGGAAATAAGTTGGATGTGGATGGGAGGAACTTGTTATACTGCTATTGAGGATAGAGGAGGAGTTCAGGAGTTGGGAACAGCGAGTCTGTGCAGGACACATGACTACGCTTTTGAAGGCTCATGTCATGGGAGGTTGCTTGTGGTACTAGGACAGATGCGATGATATAGATTGGATAGAACAAGCGAATTAGGCTCTGCTGGCAGGCCTAAATATATAACATACCAACAAAACTGTGTCCCCCAACATCGAGCTCATCTGAACAATTCGTCCAGACCAAATGAGAACACAAATTTGTTGAAAGTCACTGAACAGCAAGGAAGTTGAAACATTTAGAACAGCTACATACAGTACGTGTCGGCCTTTCCTTGATGGATGTGAGAATATTCATGAAACTCCAAGTGCTTACAGTACAGTAACGTGAAAGTACATTGGATCTTTTTGTTGATCCACATCCTGGATATGTCATTCGTGCGGAAACGTAGATCGTCTACGGAGTGCCTCGATAACATGGATGCTGACCCATTTACCAGGATAATGCTGCTTTGCTTACTCCGTACATCGCAATGACTGAGCATGGTGAATATGAAGAACTTAGCCTCGTGGCCGCGGCTTCTCTCTGCAATGAACTGCTCGGGATAAATTGGCGAGGTAGGGGCGGAGATAAATCAAAGCAAACATGATGCACCAATGCCTGCTGGCGGCCAGAAAGTGGTTGGGAAACGGTGAGCTAGGTAGTCGAATATGACCAGTCCGATATCTGGGTTCGCAGCAATTCGAGTACACTCGGCAGGCGTGTCTGTGATTACCTGACGCGTGGGACGCGAAACTCACACGTGTGATGATATATAGAACGATTTCCCGCCGTACACAATTCGCTTACTTCAACTTGAAGTTGTTCTGAAGACTATCTCAGTCATCTTCAACCACTTCAAGATCAATGATAAAATCGATCCTGCACGGCACTGATGTTGCCTTGGTTCATGAATCTTGCCAGCCCAAGCATGGCTCGACGATCAACATCAAACAGTCCCAACCCCGCCCAACATGTTCAGAGCGGTCGTGTGAATAAGCGGACTTACGGCTCAAGAAGATCACACAACTTTGCTGACTACATCGGAGAGTCAACTATATCGCCCATTCAGATTATTGCCTCTATCGCTCCTGACGGCGCCGAGGAATACGTCGTCACACACCAGACCACCGAGGCAGAGAAACTACAAGAAAGCAGGCTTGAAGATGACCGACCCACCGATCGAGACGATGAAACAACGGATAGACAAGATACCGTCTCAGAAACGAACGCACCCACGGGCAGTGAAGAGCTCTTGCCACTGAACAAGGGAAATCTGGCTGCAACAAATCCAGAACCGAAAGATCCTGCACCTGAGGAGGAAACAAACCGTGAAGAGCAGGTCACCGAACAGCAGACGACTGAAGAGCAGGTTCCCGAAGATCAGATTACCGAGGAGCAGGTAATTGAAGAGTCGGTGAACGAGGAGCAGGACGACGAGGCCTTCCAATTAGTGTTTGAGATTGATCAGCCGCGGCATTCCAACCAAGACGCATACACAGTCTCGTTCATCGGCCATCATGGGAGAACCAACTGGCGCAAGAAACCATCCAGTACTGCCATCAAGCACGGTCAGACACGATACTCTGTCGGTGATGCAGTACACATCACATTCGGCAGCGATAGTGAAGAGCAGCTCGCTCGCATCGTGGAAATCAGAGACCGGCATATTGTCGTACAATGGTACTATACACGTCAAGATGCGATAGACTTGTTCAAGCAACGCAAAAGGGGGAAGAACGTGAATCAAAAACGCATGGATGAGGTTCTTCATACCTGGTCATCGGTGTATATGATATCCGATCTCTTTCAGATTGTCGCACCTGACAATCTTGGATCCATCCAGGACTTGCACCCATCCCGAGTATCACGAATGTTCTATTTGCACGTATCCGACACGCGACTCCCAGCTTTGGAGGATTTGGTGAACATCGAAATCAGAATGCGCCACCAGGGTTTGGAGGGCTTACAATACAACCAATAGTCTGGGCTTGCTTTGCTAAAGCGACCAATGCGACCTAGTGAGCAAGAAGAACCACGATGGCCCCATTCTTACAATTGTTGGTATTGGAAGCATAGAATCCTTCTGTGCAACATCCATTATGCCTCTTTATGATCGAGGCATGGCCAATCACCGGTCGAGAATTGCGTTCTGTTAGCCATGAATATTGCAATACCACTTTATCTATATTCTCAGGTGTCCTACTACAGTCCTGTTTAATGACAAATATGCGATATCTGCTTCATCCTCTACCTCTATATCTCCTGGTCTACAGCACAGACGCAGTGCCTTCTCGCTTTGTCTTGTCATGCAACCCCGACAACTTTGTTTTTGCTGATGATCTAATTGAGAACTACTTCTGCCGTCTGGCAGTCTACAGACTCGGTGGCCTCCAAATTGTCTCTTTAAGATCAGACGCACGTTGTCACCATTTACTTTTCGAAAGCAATCAAATGACTTGTAGCAGTGAGGAAATGCACTGACTGATTCAGTGACTTACGTCTCCTCGAAATGGACGACAACCTAACCTCTTCTCCGCTTGCTTCACAATCTGCCACAAAGTTGTTACCTCTCTGCCAAAACACCATATAGGCCGCAAACTTATTTCCTCAATGGCACTACCCCCACTTTACGTGGTCCATAGCACGCATACGAGATGAATAGTTCCATGAGTACTGTCCCTCCAGCTTTGTTTGACGTGTCAATGCTAATGCCTGACATCTCAATATAGTACAGGAATGCATGCTTGCTACTGGCGGCTTGTATAACTTTACGCAAAAGGAGATTGTATGCCAGCCGAAGACCACCCCGATTATCTTCAGTTCCATCAAAACGACGCTTCAAACATCGCCCTCCATGCTCATGTTGGTTTATGTTATTTCAATGATACATTGCTCTTCTCACCCACGAATAGCAAGGGTCGAGCGCACATGTTCGCTCATGCTCTATGTTGACACTTGCAGCTTGAGTCGTACTTTCTTGTGCAGCCTTGACAAAGGGGGCTTTGTACGCTGCAATTATTTTCATAACGGCAAGTACTCGTGTGGACAAATCCTTCTTTATTCGAGAGCTGACAAAGCCAACGAGACAACGATAGCTTGTGGGGGTTTTGATCAACGATTCCGAGCCATACTCCAGAGCCACAAAGCTGGAGTCTTCGCGATGTTCGGTCAAGAACGAGCATTCTTGATATTTGACGCCAACAATGAGGGCCAGACAAAGTGTGTAAGAAATCGCGGTTACAAGGAGATAGGATGTTTTGTCCTACATATATTGAAGTAGCGAGGCTTGCTACAGAAAATGTTAGACACAAAATTCAACTCTACTTATTAAAACATCACCATTACCATCGATTCGGCAGGTCCGATTTCATCCTTTGATAACCAGCTGCGCACAATCCATACCCACACAGCACTATCAACAGTCACCACATTCAAGATCACAGAATATGTCTAACAGACGCGCTTCCCGGTCTCATAGAGAACGCTCGCCGTCTCGAACACGACCACAGTCTTTCTCGTACTATCACGACCCGGCTTCCTACGATATAAACACAGATGATCTATTTGAAGACTATGAAAGACGCCCTTCCCGCTCTTCTAGAGCTCGCTCGCCGCCCAGAAGACGATTGCCTTCACCAAGATCGTTCTTCGACGTTGATAACACGCGCGATGCCTTCAACACGATGGTAGACTCCCTA
>Ga0181469_100101_pt1 | contig 25143 bp, 19 predicted proteins | sample InSIn2SAF170_2_FD_119081 | JGI IMG/M metagenome (GOLD analysis project Ga0181469, IMG submission 119081) | Clean room microbial communities from NASA Spacecraft Assembly Facility at Jet Propulsion Laboratory, Pasadena, California, USA -... ... | reverse complement strand
CCTAAAGGGTCCTTACTAGTCGAGCGTGCTTACGCATCCTAAAGGTGATGGCGGCCAGTCGAGCCTGCTTGCGCATCCTTATCAGTCGAGCCCCCTAAAGGGTCCTTATCAGTCGAGCCCCCTGTCGGGTCCTTGCACTAGGAAGCGCAAGCCCCTCCGGGACCTTCCATCCATTCGAGGTAGGGACGTGTGTTTGGTAGCGGTAAGAGGGTCGAGGGTCGAGGTACACCAATTCCCTCATTTGCCAAGTGAGGTGAGGTTGCTCAAGCCTGCTTTTGAGGAGGAGCTTGCAGCGTTACTACAAATCTTCTTTTTGCTTAGGTGAATCTGACCTAAGGAACATGAGCATAAAACAGTAATAGTTTCAGAAAAGGTCTAACTACTATCCTCTAGTCTTAGCTTTAGTCCCCCTCTCTACTGGACACTAGCTTAGTCTTGCCCTTCTTATTGCCTTAGCTACGGTAGCATAGTTATGAAAGCCTTACGCTCTCTCTATCGACCTGATAGTGAAAGTTCAAGCACTAATAAGCAGTAAGTTCCCTAGAGTAAGCTCCAGTAATAGCCTTAGTATTAGCTTTATAGACTGCCATAAGGTAGTCTCCGGCCATAGAGTGGATAATAAGCTAGTCCCCTTCCTTTCCTTCTTCATTCAATGATTAGCTTTGATGTGTGGTATTATTGGCTTCCCGGCTGGCACTGACAACTTCCTGGGAATAAGACACTGTCTATCGGCGACAGTAGAGTAAGGTCTTTAGAGTAAGGTCTTTCTTAAGCCATAGAGTTCAAGCCCTGAAGTGCCTTAAGCCTTCCATGTCAATTACCCTTTAGACACTTTATTAGTCTCTATGTATGACTTAGTTGCATGGATAGATGACTATAAGCTTTTGCTTACTTACTTGAATAAGTCTGTAGAGTTTCCCTATGGTCTTGAAGTTCCTGAAGTGGCATTCTTACTAATTACTTAAATGGGCCATTTCTGGAAGTTTCTCTATTATAGATATGTCCTTGCACCCAGGCCCACCACTTCCATAGCCGATAGGAAGGAGAATAGAATTGACCCATATCAAACTGAAGATGGAAACACAGTTCCTACAGAGGCTTACCCATACACAGCAAAGACAGCTAGCTTAACAGGCCTTCAAAAAAGCACTCTACCCATGTACAGGAGGAGGTGGTGGTTGTTACTGCTTTTCTTTCCACCCTGCCCAAGAGGTGTTACAATTTGTGTGACCCACCATGCCCAGTTCGACGTGAACTGTTCTCGATACACCGTTCCCAAGAGGTGAATGGAACTAATAAGTGCATGGACTAAGATAGTAGTCCTATTAAGGCTTATTGCCGCCATGGGCCAAGCAATGGACTTCAGCTAGTGGTTTTCTTACTGTATGGACTTAGGCAGTCTCTAAGGCCTAACAACTCCATGGAACTCACTCTAGTGTGAAAAGGGGTCCTTTCCTTTATTAAGAGTAGGCTCCGACAACAACCAACTTTCTTCATATGGGAGCAGCATTAGCCAAGAATAGTCATTGTCTAAAGACTATGGCAAGTAGTCAAAATAGTAGTCATTTACATTATAGTTAGTAGTACCCTACTCTACAGACTACAGCTAGCAGTCTTTTTCTTAAGGCTAATGTACTTACCTTTAGGAACTGATGAAAAGAATGGAGACTTTCACTAGCAAGTAGTAACACCACACAAGCATCACTCCTTCAGCTCCACCCCTACCAGATCAAATTGTCATATCCCTCAAAGCGGCATGACTATGTAATCAAAGATGCAAGACCGATGGCATGAGTAGAAAGAAACACAGCTAAGTGTCAAAGGGGCATCACCCACTCCTGCCTAATACCTTAAGATTATGAGATGTGTTCCACCCTGCACCAAGTACATCCAACCACATCAATTCTCTTGTGTTTCCAGGATCCACCATGAGCGAGACACCACATCAGATATCATGGTTCATTTTTCATCCTAGCCTAAGTAATCACCGTTGGGTGTAATTCCCATCAATTCAGACTCTTGAGGCACAAAAGACTTTCAAACTCCCCATGGCTCTCCTAGTGAAGCATCGTCGATTATGAAATTGAAAATGCCATGAAGTGAGAGGATCACCAACCTAGGATTTCGGAGGGAAATCAAACGAAATAGAATGATCCTGGCCTCTATCCTTAACCCAAGAGAGGAAGGGACAGGTCAAACGGGACCTCATTTTCCATGGATCTAGGGTCCAAGCCTATTGGCGATTATAGAGTCACCATCCCTTTCCAAACATCTTCAAATCTCATAGAGATGGTAGTGGGTAAGATGAAAGGTTCGGATTGGGTGATAAGAATTTCATGTACCCATAATGACTCACCCAGAGGAAGTGGGGGATTGTGTCAGATGGAGACCTCTCCCTCTAATTACTTCTTCATGTAGAAGTACAGGGAAGACTCATACATCTCTCTCCTCATCCTCCACTACTCACCAACAAGATAGAGGGGAGGAGGAATCTATCTCAAAAGATTTTCATCGACTCCGAGACTTCATGTTTCACCCTTAGCACAACTCTGAGTCTTGTATCAGTCAAATGCATGGTTCCAGATGCAGTTCAAGTCAACATCCTAATGTCAACGAATTCCCCTGTAAGCATCCTGCATTATCTTCTCCAATGAACCTAGTATTTCAAAATGTTATTAAAAGTGTAATATCCCTTTCACTCCAACTCCCAACATACTTTCTCTAAACCCTCAGGTGTAGGGGCCCTAAATTGCAACACCACCATAACTCTACATCTCAAAACCTAGTCAATAAGATCCTAACATTGCACAAAGGAGTCCTAGGGTGACAGACTAGGAATCCTACTTTACGGATATCTAAAGGCCCTTTTGGCCAGATCCCAAATAGCGTGGGGAACAAGGGAATACTTTGTAGGTGCCCTTAGGCAAAGAATAGATTCATTCACTTGAATGAGATGATATTACAAATGAATTAGGTGATGTATTTATACCACTCCACTATGGTTAAGGCGCTAGCCCCAAGGAGGAGACTAGGTCAGCCTTATAAGAAAATAATAAAAAATAGAAGAAAGTACAACAGTGGGTTTCACTACCCAAAGATTGGCCCATTAAGGGCCTCACCTACCCACATAGTGGGCCAGCACATTGCCACAAGTGAAGATCAGCCACATGTAGTCAACACCGCCCCTTAATCTAAACAAGGAGCCGTGTGAGATGATATTATAGTACATCATGTTTTCTCCCTTAATGGCAGCTAACATATACTAATATGTGCGCATAAACGAGTGAAGGTGAGCTTAGACAGATATTTGGTGAAGAAGATATCTGCAAGTTGGTCTGTGGAAGGAACAAAGATTGGTACAAGTTTGCCATGAGCATGGAGGAGCTTAATGTAATGCATGAAAATTTCAATGTGTTTGGACTTTTGATGATTCACTAGATTATGAATAAGCTTAATGGTACTTTGATTGTCACAAAATCTCAAAAGAGTATGACGTTGAGTAAGATCTAGCTCACCGAGTCACATCCACATCCGAGAAAGATGCTTCCCGACATGAACTACACTAGCATATTCAACTTCAATGGAGGTGAGTCCCACACCCTATTGCTTCTTGGAACACCAACAAACCAATCCACAACCAAGAGAGAAAAAGTACCCTAAGGTGGTGTGTCGATCATCAAGATCACCCGCATAGTCGACGTCAGGAAAGGCAAGAAGATGGATGTCAATGCCTGCTGAGTAGAGAATGCCCATCTGATCCCTTAAGATAGCGCAAAATGCGCATAGCAGCTTCTCATGGGGTTCCTGCATGTCGCTAGTACACATATTGACTGCAAAAGATATATCTAGTCGAATATGTGTAAGATAAAGCAAACTACCAACCGGCGATCAATAGATAGTCCCATCAAATAAGGGTGACAGACACTGGGCCTAAAACCTCATCCTAAAATAAGTAAGAGTACCAACAAATTGATGATCTTCCATGCCAAAGTGCTACAAGAGATCCAAGGTGTATTGTGTGTGATAAAAGGAAAACCCAGTATAAATATGAAACCCCAAATCGGTCATATAAATAGAGTCCTTCAGGTGCTACTTCAAATCATTGATCATAATTGTGGAGTGACTAGTCAAGAGGAGATAATCCACAGATAGCAAACAAGAAGAATTTGGCTATCTTGATGGTGAACATAGATATAATGCTCAACCTTACAGCGAGTGAAGCCACAACTATGAAAGAAATGGTGGATCTTCTCATACCAAGTGTGAGGTGCCTATCTCAAGGCATATAGCTTACAAACCAAGGGGATACATTCTATATAAACCTTGGCAGTTGTTGCATATTCATTTCTTCTGGAAGATCTCTATGGAGGAAAGCACTTTTGACATCCATCTGATGGACCTCCCAATTCAATGAAGTAACTATAGATAGGATCATCCGAATGGATTTCATACGAGTAACTGGATCAAAAGTATATAAATAGTCAATGCTTTCTTTCCAAGAGAAAGCTTTAACAACAATACATGCTTTAGGTCTTTTGGGATTACTTTGAAAGTGTTTACACCATGCTTGAGGGTGCTTCAATTGATGTGGGTTGCATGTTCTATGGATGACGCTTAGTTGTGCCATAATGAACATACACATGGGAGGTGGCTTGCTCATTGATTGTTACACTTTCTATGGATGTTCATGTGGCATTATTCCTTGGAGTGTTGGAGACCTAGACAGTATGAAACCATTCTTCACCCACCATGGCCACATGGAGAGTAGGTTGCTTGCTTGGCTGATGAATAGCCTTGGAGGAGGAGAGTTGAGCATCTTAGAGGAGGACGTTGAGCACTAGACGACATGAGGATGCTTGGTTGCTTGCATGGAGGGTGGGACTTTACTTGAGCACGTCTAGGTTGATGAGTGATCACATAGGTGGGGTGGACCGAGAGGTACACATAGCTTATGAGATAGTTTTGGAACTTTGCCATTTGATAATGGATGGATGAATGGATGGTAGTATGACAGCGACCAATTCTGCTTGCTGGCTACCGCACTCATTATGTATCTAAGTAATGGTTGGTGCAGATCGACCAAGATGCCCTGCATGCATTACGCGTTCTCTCTGCTTTCACCTATCTATCCCCTATCCCCAAGAATTGAGTGATAATTTCTTTCATTGCATAAGCCATTTCATTCAATGGCCTCCAGAGCAGAGCCGGACTATGGGAATAGTCAGTCGGGAAGAAGTACGCATAGTCCCGGGCGGGCAGCTGCTTCTTATCGTCGAACTATCCCCTTGTACTTGATCGGAGTAGTTAGCAAAGCTAGCCCGACAATCAATAAAGACTCAGGTTATTTCCAATCTGTTATGCTGCCTCGCTCGTTCATTGCCCCTTCCCTACCTAATAGAATAGGGAGCGTTCTTATTTGATAAGATGCGGGCTCCCTTTCTGTCTGTGATAAGATAGCCAGCATTCGAGAATCTCCGGGCGTTCTCCCGTCCGTGCATAATGGGTCATTCGTTCAGGGTCATTCTCCCCTTCCCTTCCTTATGAATTCTGGTACCACGACAACTCGGATTTCAGAGCCTTGCCAATACCGATTCATCAATTTGAACCCCTAGAACTGGATAGATTGACCTTTCATACCTCCACCTTCTAGTACCCATCCACCTTAAGACCTATACCTGTAGCCTTATACACTTGCTTCATGAATCGCTTACTTGGGTGGGACTGCTATAGACACTTCTCTGGACGGGTTCCACCAACCTCACCCTTACCTTTACTTCAGTGTTTCCGGATGAATTGAATGAATGAAGCGCTCAGGAGGAACAGCTATAGACCCGGGATGCCATGATACAACCCTTCCCTTTACCTTCACTCTTACCAACCTACCCACCTGAAGAACTATACCTTTTCTACCTATACCACTTGATGAATTCATCGCTTAGTCAGTCGGTACTGCTATTCACAACCCTTCTCTTATCAGGTACGTTAGTGACTTTTTTAGTTACTTATTTGATAGGGGCCACCCAATAAGTAAAATGATACGTTAGTGACTCGACTGATAAGGACCCTTTAGGGGGCTCGACTGATAAGGATGCGCAAGCAGGCTCGACTGATAAGGCCGCCATCACCTTTAGGTGCTCGACCATTTTTTGACTTATTTGAGGGGCAAATAAGTAAATTGAATGCGTAAGCAGGCTCGACTGATAAGGCCGCCATCACCTTTAGGTGCTCGACCATTTTTTGACTTATTTGAGGGGCAAATAAGTAAATTGAATGCGCAAGCAGGCTCGACTGGCCGCCATCACCCTTTAGGGGGCTCGACTGATAAGGATGCGCAAGCAGGCTCGACTGATAAGGCCGCCATCACCTTTAGGTGCTCGACCATTTTTTGACTTATTTGAGGGGCAAATAAGTAAATTGAAGAGGACCTTTAGGATGCGTAAGCACGCTCGACTAGTAAGGACCCTTTAGGGGGCTCGACCATTTTTTGACTTATTTGAGGGGCAAATAAGTAAATTGAAGAGGACCATTTTTTGACTTATTTGAGGGGCAAATAAGTAAATTGAAGAGGAGAGGAGAGGAACAACTCTCTTTTGGGCCCCTCACCAAATAAGCACCCCAATTTCTCTCTCTATTTCCTAAAAAATAGAGGGCGATGGCGGCCCTCTTCGCGTTCCTCTCCTTATCAGTCGAGCCCCCTAAAGGGTCCTCTCTTTTGGGGCCCCTCACCAAATAAGCACCCCCTGCCCCAAAAGAGAGTTGTTCGTCTCCTCACACGTTACCTCACCCTATATTTATTACTTAGGGGCGGAGCCACTCACTATTCATATGGTGAGGGGTCACTCGACCATCGGGAGAGGGACTGTACTACTGAGTTGGGTATAATTCTATTATTGTTCTACTAGTGTGGGGAAGGTTTTCCTAATCTCCCCGTCCTAAGTATTTGGAGCACTAGCAGATGATGAAGCAAAGCTCATTATAACACTCGCTTATGCCTCCACAACATGAATTCTAGGTTCATCAGAAAATGTAGGAACACAAGGTCCCGGAGGGGCTTGCGCTTCCTAGTGCAAGGAGGGCGAGTCACTTAACGTACCTCGCCCCTTATTTGTAGGGGTCTTAGGCATATTGATCCATCGGGGTAAAGAAGTAGCGGTGTTATTAGGCCAAATTGATGAATTATGGCATGAAAGGTGATTCCATCCTTCCATCCTTTCATTAATCCATCCAATCAGGCAGGTGGCAGCATAACGGGGTTTAGGCAGGTTTCGGTCTCACCCGATTTGTTCTTACCTTGAAGGAATAAAGGTTCTTGGCCTAATAAGAAAATGTGTATATTGCTCCGGTCCCCACCTCCTGATGAAGCTTGTTGCGAGGCATTAGAAAACCAGCTGCTTAGGGGGCACTACTATAATAAAGAAAGAGACTCACTTGAAAGGATGGAGGATGTACGTATACGTGAAGGGTTATGGTTATATGTCTTCAAGACTTAATGTTATTCTAGCTTGAAATGCAAAGGAACTGAAATGAAAGCAAATCTCAATCAAAGGAAGCTTACATAGAAGCTACCAACCTAAGTGAATGAGGGAGGAATGGCTCTTTGTAACCTGCGACTCTCAAGAAAAAAGCAGAATCTGAAAACAGGACCCTTCCTCTCCTTATCAGTCGAGCCCCCTAAAGGGTCCTTGCACTAGGAAGCGCAAGCCCCTCCGGGACCTTGGTCCTCTCCACATTCTTTTTGGGCAATGCATGCCATAGCTAACTCTCTCTCTTCTGATGGATGATGGCATCTTTCGACTCAGAAGATGAATAATAGGGAAATGAAGTACATACAATATGCTTACTACCCGAAGCATTCCAACTTCAACTCAAAATACCGAAATACGGAAAACCTAACGGGATACTCTAATGAAACAGACTCCACGAGCGATGCTTAGCCTTTTTCGATACGGCCCCTTTGAACGAGGATGAACAGACTCCGTACCTGCGGATTCCACAGCGGCCAACACCTAGACAATGAAACAGGACCAAATAGACCACTCGGACAGAAAGAAAGAGATAGTTGGAAACAGCAGTAGACTCAATAAAGCAAGTTTACTTAGCAGTTGGAACACGTCAATACTGGGTGGGAAAGAAATAGGGAAAGGATCAAGCATGCATGAAATCGGGAATGAATACATAAGATAAGGCTGGGATATTAATAGTGGGTTGTTAATCTCTGGTGTTGGGTTTGTATTTTCAGGCAGGCAGGGGAGAGAACAGATTCAGGCTTAAAGGGGGGAGGGTGTTGTGCACTCGGTCAGCCAGTCTGTTCTTACCACCGATGGGGATCACTTTGTTTGTTTGGCAAAAGCCGCCCATCGGATCTTGCAGGTACAGGCTCCCAGCCCACGGCCAATCCATTAATCGTTCCCGAGCTTGAAAGTGTAAGACAATGGGTATGGGACCAGCTTGACGAGGTAGTGGCTCATTGGGACAACATCACGCTACCTATATAACGCCTAGGTTGAGCCACACTCTTACCTTACCTACTGTTGCCCAGCACCTTGACTCCCCACCGAAGGAAGCGTTGGCTCTGTTTCCCAAGCACCTCAGGAGCATATACGCTAAGCCTCCCGCGCTACCAAACCGGTTCTCATGACCTCAGTCGATCGTGGAGGTGGATCTCAGGTCCGTCACCGTGCGGGGAATTCAGTACGTTCGCCCACTTTTTCTCGTTGCAGTACCCCCGTATAAGTATGATGATATAGAAGAAACCCACGGCCGAACACACAATTGAACCTACAAGGCCTAGGGCGGGAATAATTAGTTATGGATCCCTATTTGTTTCGACCCCACCTCTCGTCATTGCATACGGCAAAGGGTAAACCGATCCTTAAGGCTGTGAGACCTTCGCACTCCCGAACGATCGTGTCACCTAAGCCATTGGACCATTTCACACCTGAGAATATCCGAGGAACCCACACGGGCTTACCGAGGATTAGCAAAGCAAGCCTTCCTTTCACGTACCTTAACTGCATTATCCGTCACTAGAATCCGTTTGACAAATATGGTTCGCATACTGACCCACCACCCACCTACGTTCTATAGATAGCCTAAGGCCAGTAAACTCTGGAACTACGAAGTCATGTAAGGACAAGCAGGTTACTACAGCCTGTACCTCTAACCTAGGGTGCCTTTACGCTTCCCTGTAGATCCTATAGTATGACTGACTTTCGAAAACTCTTTGACGTAGTTTGATCGTGTGTTTTACCGTGCTCAGCACCACGCCTTACAGGTACAGATACTCATAGTCAATGATCTTATTGGTCCTACGTACGGCCTATCATAGGAAGGATCCACAATGCTTTGTATATATATATACATCATAAAAAGAGTTTGGATCCGCCAGCAAGCAAAGGAAATATCCGTAGCAGAGGGGGTATGGGGAACAGAGCAAGCAGCAACAGAGCCAGTGGCAGAGGAGGGAGAGGCCAAGGTCGTGGGAGCATAAGGTACAGATGCGGATGCAGATCGAGATACAAACCCATTGCTAGTTCAAGATTGAGACCCAGATCGAGTAACACCAAGGGCATCCTTACTACCAGCATGAGCAGGAACAAAGGTAGACACAGGAAAAGCACCCATAGTAATAGCTTCCATGGCACCACCCGCGGCTAAAGCTCGCAGATGCGCTCTTATCGGTATGGTTATACTACGACTGTTTTCATATCATATATAAGCTCTCGCTCTGAAAACCTGAAAACACGATCCAAACGCGCTGGATCTCGCTCTTGAACGAGCTATGCAATAAGCTTTGGATCTTGACCTGATGAGTCTCCAACCGGGACTGCTCCCCACGCGTAAATCCGTGTCATCGTATCAAAAAGAACTGGTTCAATCCAGTCTACTGGCACTATATCCTTATATGCTTCTGGGGGAACTGGATTTAGAGCAGGATCCCCAATGAATGGAACCAAATCCTCTGCTGACTTTGGAAGGTATGCTGGCACGAGCTCTATAACGAAGGATGCCAGGAAAGAAACTGGGATAGGAAGTGATGCTTGCTCTGGTATCTTCCCTGCCCTTGCTGCGGGCTTTCGATCTGGAATTGAGTGGGATCTTGTCACGCTTCGATTAGGACATTTATATCTTGACGTGCTTTATGGCATGGTTTATGCTCCCTAATTCAATTCGATGCGACCAGTACCCGTTTTTGATCGTACGCCTGCTTTATTCTCCCGCTTATTCCTTGCCCTGGTGGACAAGACCTCCGGATCTGAGATTTGATAGCTTTAGATTCTTCGGGTCATTCATGTAGGGTGGAGCGGGTCTGTCGGCTGTGGATGCGCTTAGAACGGGTTATGTTTACACTTTATGGCGCTTGACTGACATTGATGATCGATCGGAATACATTGTGGGTGACGGATGGCAAGTTGTGCATATTCTGTTTCGTGAGGTGGCTTTAGTTCTGGCATAATGAATGGAGAGAGTGTGTCGGGCATACCATACTACATACACACTTCTGGGTCATTTCCGGGCAGAGTGTCTGGTTCTAAGTGCCGTGGTCCATCTGACCTTGCTACGTTCTTCCGACCCCCCCCCTATCGTTCGCTATAACCGGATGGGGAGCAAGAATAAGGTAGTTATAAAGCCAAGACCCCACTGGATCTGTTGCTGGTTCTCTAGTAGCTGTTCGAGATCGAGATCCAGACCCATAACCTGAAAGCCAGAAAGCCAGCCAGCTACGTAGCATAAGGGATAGGTAGCATAAGTACCAATAACATAGGCAAAGGCATCACAGCCAACAGCATAGGAAGCAAAAGGATAGACACAGGTGGGAGCAGCAGGGTCAGAGGGCAAGAGCATAGTCATAAGTAGCAAGCGTAAAGGTGGGAGAGAAAGCAGATAAATAGCCATATTATTCAGATACTTTCGTGCAAAAGCCGGAGCCCACCCCAGTTCCATTTGTTGGCCCGGAACCTTATGGAGTAGATTCAGTTCCCAACATAAGATGAAGATTCAGTTCGAGTTCGTTCTCCGGGTTTAGATGGAGACCCCGCGCCAGAACCGGCGAATGACCCTACGAAGCACCCTTAGTAGTTTTTTACCCAGGTGACCCAGCATCCTCACCACCACCATTTCGCTGAATTACGTATATAGATAAGCTCACTAAGGTTGATCCAGATCTTATAGATCGGATATATTGATTGGGAAAGAAGAGCCAGCACGATCGGTGGTAAGTAAGGGCAGGCACAATCGGTAAGTAAGGAAAGAACAATTCATCGTACTAAGTCCTTTCATAGCTAGATGAATTAGCCTGAAAGGATGAGTAATCGTACTATGAATCGTACTTCCTTTCCTTTCCTAAAGAGAGTAATTAGACTGAAATAACAATGACTCGTACTTGAAGGACTGTACATCACCATACTTCCTTTCCCACGAATCTTGTTCTCTTTCGCTCCACGCCCACCCAGATTCTATTCCAGCACTAGGCTCCTTTTGAGGCCTTCGCTCTTAACGAATAACGGAAATATATTGAACGGCTTTGCGTTCTGCTTCCTGCGGGAGTCAGTCGTCTCTACCTGAGTGTGAGGTTCCATCACTGATTACTTCTGGGTAAACCAACCGACGAATGGTAAGAGGGGGGTCACCGGTTTCGCGACTACGTCTAGCAGGTATGCACTTCGACCCCGAGCTAGGCGAGGGAGCCCTAGTGAAACGGGGAGCTTTGTACTGACTCATTTGGTGTACGGCCGGAATAGACGGGGTGCTTAAGAGTCTCGATCAAATGCTACTGAATCCACCCCTGCTACAGGAGAAACTCAATCAACTGGATCCACTCAATCTGGATTTGGACCTTAGCGATATGGTTACTCTCGCACAAACAATATATATATATATATCTAAAGCATAGGGTAAGATCTTGACGCGTTAGCTATTCAATTCAATTGGTTGACCCACCAGCACCTACAAAGACCATCCTTCTACTACGTAGCGAGGTAGCTCTGGATCTGGAACTTGAATTTCGTATGATATAGGGGGGGCTGCTTATAGCTTAGATGCTGCGAGTGAGACTGAGTTTGAAACGGGCGCTTCAGCTGGATACCTTATGGTTCAACAACCTAGGCTACAAGCTTTCGAGCTGGCTTTGCTCCTGGAGGTAATGCTAGAACATCGCTTACGAATACTGGAACATAATGGGATGTCTAAACTTAGCTGCTTGGAATGCATGCAGATGCCATCATAAATTATTGTAACACCAGGGTATGTAGGAACATCACTAGTTGGATAAAGAGCTTATGTCGGAGCACTTCTAGTAACTATTGCAAATACCGAAACATAACTTATTGAATTGAAACACTAGCTAATGCACCTGACTTCTAGGAACATAATAGGATGTCGGAACATGCACTTGTGGGAACAATATTCAATGCTGGAACAACAAGGTAACAATATCTGGGAACACTAGGAAATCCCGGAACTACACTGATAGGAACTATTACGTATATGGAAACATAAGCACTTGTCGGAACATCATATCTTGTGACATAGAGAAATATTGGAACATCGCTTATAGTCGCATGTGCAGATCCGCGAACACTACTGAGAGGGCAGCCCTTTCCTGAACGGATATAAGGGAAGGAGCTGGAACTGGCTGATATGCGGGTTCTAAACCTGTAAACCCTTATCTATTGTGTACATATTTCGATGGAATGGAGCAAACAGATACTTCTTATATCCTCCTTATCGAATGAGAAAGTGAATGATATAATCGCTCCGAGATGTTGGTACTAACTTGATATCGATTACTTATAAAATAAGAAGTGGACTTTACTGGACCATGGTATTGTAGTTCAATTGGTTAGAGTACATGGAGGCATCCCGATCTTGCTTCTCCTGCCGAGCTTATCTCTACCTCTACTAACTTGGGAACAGCTCATGTCCAGTTTTAGGTGCCCGCCAAAGTGATTCCATATAAATATCTAGCACAACTGGATCTCCAACTAAAGAAACAGGTGAAACCACTGCTTCTGCCTCTGCGGGATCCACTGGTTCAAAGTAAGCAACTGGATCTACTTATGCAGCTGGAGGATCTTAAGCTGGTCCTAGTTCAAACCCAATGTGATTGAATGGACCAAGAGAAACTGATTCAAGTTCATAAAAAGAAAGTAAACTCGGTCTCCAATTGCTGGATCTTTATCTCGATCTCGATCCGTGACTGGATATGGAACCTAGCGAAGGTAAGCTGCGACTGCTATTGATGCTTTCACCCGGCCCGGTCATTAACGGGATTTGGAACTCAATATCGATCTGCTCAGGATCCAATACTTACACAGAGTAAAAGGCTTCGGGCTCTTGGATGGGCAACTTTATACGCATATAGAACTGCCTGGTAAATCAATAGCAGCATATGGGGAAATTCCTAAGTGACTTATTGGGTGAGGGGGAACCTGGCCTATCAGTTATCAATTCGACACCTTGGTCTCTAGTCATTTCAATAGTGAAAGGGTGGGTGCTTTCCCTTTAGCTTAGATCGTTTCAACTGCCGGATGGAGTTATTGGATTATGGTCCATCAGAGAACCTCGTTGAATGGAATGGACAGGCTTAAGACTGCTAGGAGACGAGATTGAGTGCAACCTATGACCTGATCTTAGAAGCACCGGATTGGGTGGGGGTTGATCCCTTATCTTCCCGTAACCCTACGACGATTGGATGGATGGCTTTGACTTGGCTGGAAGTGGGCTCTCCCCGTGCCCTTTCTCCTCTACCTTCTTCTAGGTTGGATTACTACATGATCGGTGCGCCTGGGATTTCTCTTTTTTCATTATTTTTCGCGTCGACAGAGTGACAGGTGGTGACTGCTGCTCAAATTAGCGATGCTCAAGGACCGGAGGGGCTCGACCATAAGGGAGAGGATGCGGAGGCAGGCTCGACTGTTAAGGACCTTTAGGTGCTCGACCAAAAGGGAGAGGAGAGGACCGGCAACGGGGCTCGACTGATAAGGACCTTTAGGTGCTCGACCATAAGGACCTTTAGGTGCTCGACTGTTAAGGCCGCCATCGAGAGGATGCGTAAGCAGGCTCGACTGATAAGGACCTTTAGGTGCTCGACCAAAAGGCTTTAGGGGGCTCGACTGATAAGGATGCGTAAGCAGGCTCGACTGATAAGGCCGCCATCACCCTTTAGGGGGCTCGACCATAAGGACCTTTAGGTGCTCGACTGATAAGGACCCTTTAGGGGGCTCGACTGATAAGGAGAGGAGAGGATGCGTAAGCAGGCTCGACTGTTAAGGACCCTTTAGGGGGCTCGACCATAAGGACCTTTAGGTGCTCGACTGATAAGGACCTTTAGGTGCTCGACCATAAGGACCGGTAGGGGCTCGACTGTTAAGGCCGCCATCGATTTCTCGCTCGACCATAAGGACCGGTAGGGGCTCGACTGTTAAGGCCGCCATCGATTTCTCGCTCGACTGTTAAGGCCGCCATCGCCGCCATCGCCGCCATCAGAGGATGCGCAAGCAGGCTCGACTGTTAAGGCCGCCATCACCTTTAGGTGCTCGACTGTTAAGGCCGCCATCGAGACCCCCCCACCCAATAAGTAAACCCTAACCTTTAGGTGCTCGACTGATAAGGCCGCCATCGAGAGGAGAGGAGAGGAACTTTAGTTGCTCGACCAAAAGCCCCCCCACCCAATAAGTAAACCCTAACCCTTTAGGGGGCTCACTATTCATATGGTGAGGAGAGGTGCTCGACCAAAAGGGAGAGGAGAGGGTGCCCCCGGCAGGGCTCTCAATATAAGGACCTTTAGGTGCTCGACCAAAAGCCCCCCCACCCAATAAGTAAATTGAAGAGGTGGATTTTAGCAAAGATAACAGTACAGTTTGGGGTGTGTGTTTGTATTGTGATTAAACCCCCGATATCTTTGTAAATACAAGTATCTCTATCTCTTAATATAATCCCCCTTTTCAAATCGTTCACAGGCCTCCTATCTTCAATCAATCATCCTTCGAGGAATAACCTGTCCTGCTAGGCAACAAAGTAACTGGCTGTAATAAGTCGAGGTACTATAGCTAGGGTAGGGGTATTTGGCTATCGTTCGTTGGCGTTGGCGTTGGCCCCCGCTGGCAGCAGTGAAGATAGCATATAGGGTAGCCCCCCCGCCCCAGGGTGTGGAAGCAATTATTTATTCAAATCTTACTGGAAATTGATCGTTAAGAACCTGGAAAAAATGCGTGTAATATTGAACTAACGAAGCGGGCCTTTTACTTGTTCATTTTATATTTGTGAACATGGCATTGAATTTGTTCAAAGGACTTAAAGAACCTAGCATCATACTGGTAATTTATACTTCAAGAGCCTGGCACTGTATCTGGTAAATTGAACGTTTCAAGCTGGATTTCTCCAATTAGATTGTATGAATCTTCATATGGAAAGTCATTTATCCAGCAATAACCTGGCCATTTTGACAGGAGAGCCAGAGAGAAAATCTCCGCTTAGACCTTCACAGGCGACATAAAGTGACTTTGCCCAAGGATAAATAAGGTGTCTTCGTATAAATAGATAGAAAGTTTGTTTCCGGGCAGGCGAGAGAGAAAGCCATTTGCAAGAGGGAAAGTTAGAGAAAGCACCTATCTTATGTAGGATATCTGCTGTTGGGTCTCCATCTTTCTATCTAACGGGCTCTTTGTCTCGCTCTGTTGCTTGCTTTGTGGCACCAGCAGGAGAGGTAAAGGCACCGGAGGTAGAGGCACTAGTTGAACCCCCAGTAGTGAAATATTGAGATCAAGATAGTAGCATTACTAATTGAAGAATCGGCCAAGGTGGGCAGTGGTTCCCGCAGTTCCTGTAGTTCCACCCATTGATGAAGAAGCAGTTCGATAGCCCCGTTCATATCCTGTTCCAGCGGTTGACCAGGTTGTTCATAAGGGCGAACCTTAACCAATTGCATGCAGAGTGCCTAGTAGCGGATTGAGTTCAAGTCCCATATCAAGTATTACATCTAAAGTATTAGAATATATGAATACACCTAATTCACCAGTAGCAGGAAAGGAAGCAGCTGTTTACCTATTTCGCATTAAAGTTGAACCACAGCCAGCGACAGATTCCGAAATAGAACTCCGTTGATCCCGCATATCGTCCAGCAGCAGTGGGAGTATCCGAGCAAGCGGTTTCCCATCGTAAAAGGCAGGGGCTGGGGCATAGACAGTTTCATCTCCCCAGCCAACACACGAGCATATTGGGCGACCAAGCAAGTATATAAGAGCTTATCGGGGGTTTGGGGTTCTCCCCGAGCAGTCTATACTAGAAAGCTTGTGGCCATAAAAAAGCCAATGGAACCGTCTATTAGCGATGTAGTTATACAGTCCAATGCGACCAATATGACAGTCCAAAGCTTGTAGTTAGACCGTCTACCGTAAATTAAGCTATATAACCCTTCCCAGAATATGATATATCAATCTAATAAATCCCTAAATATTTCATACCTATCGAAGATGTTGTGAAATTAGTAGATCATCCTCCGGCCGTTTATGCCCCCTTCGGTTGGTTCCAGCCCCAAATTCAGTTGACTGCGTAAGTACACAATCGATACACGGAATGCAGCCATCCATTTAATGGGTGATAACCATTCAGAGAATGAAGACCCAAGCTCGGCCCAGACCCAAATCTATTTTCGCGTGTTCCATGATGCGCCGATAAATGCACGTTTTCCAATAAGTTATGTTTCGTCCTTCCCTTTAGTTCCAAGAAGCTTTGTTCCGGCACCCCTTCCATATCCATTCCTAGAGCCGCCAGCTTTAGAGCCAGATTCATATACACCCACAGAACACCTTGAATCAGGGCCTATAGGTAGGGAATACAGGCCTGAAATCACCGGACATGCTATGGTATGTCGGGTAACACCTCGGCACGCACGGATCTATTGAGAAAGCCTCTCCTTCCTTTGCCTTTGTTCTCTTCGCTGCTGGGTAAAGAACTAGCACGGGTAAACTTCAATAGGTTAATCAACTGTTTACTGATATGAGGATGAGATTGACCAGAGAGTCTCAAAGTGGTGACCGCTATCTCATGCACTAGATGTTTGATGATTACTTATATAATGTGTTATATGTCGTCCCTATTTTGAAACAAGTGAAAAAGGGTCTAGATCACGAACTGGAACTACAACTGGCTCTGTAACTGATTAGGGCTATGGGTTTGTAGCCGTATCCGTTGCTTACTCTTAAGCTTAGTCTACTGCTACTGAAACTGCTGAACTTGGACCTGGAACTTCTCCTGTCTCTATCCTTGTCTCTACTCCTGCTTGCTTTGATGCTGGTGGCTATGGGTTTACTTCGCACTTTTGTCTCTACCTTTGCTCCTGCTTGTTTTGCTTCGGGTTCTTAAGAAATGGGTTCTGACAAATATAGGATCAATGGATGAAACTGCTGGATCAACATCAATGTATGAAACTGAAATGGGATCTCGATCTCGATATGCATCTGGAAGGGGTGCTCGGAGTGGGAAATGAAGTAATGGGGCGGGGAGCTAGCTCTCTGCATAGCTGAGGCCAAAGATAGTGGATAAAGAGTGGGAATTTGACTTGGAGTTGTAAGGGAAAATGGAAAGATATAACGGTAACCCTATGAACCCTTATTATATACGTAATTACGTAAAATAAAGTAACTAGGTCTTATTACTGGATAGGATATTTTGATTGAGAAAAGCCTCCTCCAGACGTGAGACATACGCAGGTGAAATGCTTAATCGTCTCCTTTCCCACTTCTTATCGCAAGCAGGGGATTCTCATTTCTATTTTACAGCCGACGCAGTTTCAGGATAGGATATACAGTTCACAGCCGGCGTAATGGATTCGACTGACCCTCCTCTATGTATGTGATTTTCGACTACCTTTCAATTTACTTATTGGGTGGGGGGGCCTCGGGGATTGGGGTGGGTGGGTAAATAGTGGTCGAGCCTTAAAGCGCATCCTCAGCTGGCTTGCGAGGAGCCTGACCAACTTAATGAACCACCGCAACATATATAAGATATTGGGTTATTTCATTAGGTGATTGAACCAAAAGGAGAGATCAGTATCCGGGTATCAAAGCCTATAAGCCCCTATAAGCCGAGTATCCAAGCCGAGCAGCCTAAGCCGAGGATCCTATTATCAAAGCCAAGGGGTTTAGTTCAAGATCGAGTAAGAGCTTCGAGAAGCAGCAAGACCTCCTCTTCAGCATGAACCCGGTAGATCAACCAACAAGCTCAAGCATCAAGAGCATGACCCAAACAGAAGCATGCATCATTTGCTCATATCATCTACGAGCATGTCGCATAAGATCTGGCCTGCTCTAATCTAAACAACTGCTAGGGGGGAAAGGTAAGTAAATGGGTAATAAAGGTAAATGGGTAATGTTTTATGGGAGCTATCAAACTGGGGCTCAACAATACCTCCCTCCAGGGCATGGGGGATTGAGAACAGGTCACGTAGAAGAACATTCCAGGGCACGAGCTATCAGTAATGCCCCTCACTGACTGACTGGGGATCTTCTCCTATCGGCGGAAATGCATAGACCGCGGTGGGGAATGAGGGTATTTCGGGTATTGGCAACCATCGGCACCTCCTACTGGGAATCTAAACTTGGCATAAAGTACCGGCATTGACTCCTGGTTATAAGCGACACCTGGCAATCATGGGTAAACAATCTGAAAGGGCATGTTTCATTAATAAGAAAATCCATTTAATGGGTCCGATGAGAAGGTGGCTTGGCCCTACAAGAGAAGCAATTTGAGATATTCAAACACGCGAATGAGGATGTTTTCTAGAACCCGTATCCGGGCCAAGTATGCAAAAGCTGAGTATCCAAGTAGAAAAACCAAGCGGAGCAGCCCAGTTGAGTAGTCCAGTCGAGTAGCAACCAAGCAATATCGCAGCAGCCATGCAGTCCGAGTATCCAAGCCAAGCTGAGTAGACCCGCCAAGTGGCCCAGTTGAGTATCCCAGCCCAGCTATTCCTGTGATCGAGTGCCTCAACACCTGGCATTTACTCTTTCATTGCCATCTGGATCGACTCTTGGATCGAATACCTCCATCTAGTGGATCGAAACCTACCTGGATTGAGTAGCGGCAAAGAACCTGGCATGACTACCAGCATCGCAATCTGGGATCGCCTCTTGGCTCGCCCCTATCGGCAGCAGATGTTGTCCTACGCCCCACGCCCAACGATGTTAATCAATATAATCAATCACTCCTCATCGGTCTCAAATCCTATATATAGTGTAAGGGACTCGGTCTATGGGAAGGTCTATACTGGGTAATGGGTATTAAGTGCTATGGGACTGTATTGAAGATAACTCCTCTCGGCATTGATGGCGAACCTCATTCATCAGTTCATAACCCTCATCAGTTAAGTGAACACCTCATCAGAGCCATTGTCCAACCCCGTTTCACTAGTCCTCCTCCCCTGGCATGCACGTATATAAAGCAATCAACCGTGAATCAGGTGAGCATGCAAGATTAAGGCGCTCTGCATGCACTCATTAGCTCCTGTATTATATATGCAATTATGCAAATTGACTTTACTGTGTGTACCTCTACGTGTATCCCCATAGAGAGTATCCCCATGTATTATTCCCCTTCGATTATATCTAAGCGCAGGTAGGAACGATGTTTCTGTCTCGTTCGTTGAACTGAAGCTGTATAGTGATCGGATAGGTGTTTCGTTCTGTCATCGTGGCAACTTCCTTCATCTCTTCCTCCCTTTCGTGCAACCCCTACCCGTCCTTCACCCACGGTTGGACCTTCTTACCCGGATGAAGCTGCGGAGTACCCTTACTTTATTGAACTCCCGATAGAACTAGTCCTTCCACACGATTAGCAGCAACTTGAATTCCGATTCAACTAGTTGAATTCCGGAGCTAGATTAGTTGAGGGCGGCTAACTTGAACCTACCTTAACTATAGTTAGTTAGGGTAGCCAGTGAGTTATTCTTTCCGGAGGGTTAACCCCACTTAGTTGAGACTGAGGGTTCCCAATAGCTTTCATGTAGTTGGAGATGGGCTAGCTTCCGAACAATCCAATGCTGTTGGGGCGGGCTCCATCGACTAGCTATCAATCCAATAATGAAAGCATGCTCCTTCACCCAGGGCAACTTTATTTCCCCCATCCCAACGTAATTCTGGAGTTGGTGCTGCTGGCTACTATGGAAGGGGCCAATTCTCCGAACTAGTTTAATTGTTAACTACTGGAGCTACCAATGGTCCGGTTGTTGTGGAGGATATAGAAGTCCTTCCGAACAGGGGGTGAAAAGGGTGGCAATGAAGGACTACCCTTAGCTATAGCCAGAGGAAAGAAATAGAATCGGGGGTCCTTCACGTAATCTTCCTCGTTCGAAACTGGTATGGGTCCCTGCCTGAGGAGCTACCTCGTTGGGAATCTGCCGTTGAACTCCGAGTGGCTTAGCCGACTTGAACTAACCTGCTGCTATCTAACCTGCTGCTAATTCTATTTCGTTTGCCGGGTTGCCTGCCCAAGCTCTTGCCTCCCAACTATTTTCATTAGCCGGAGGAAAGGAGTTGTTTGAATTCTCCCATCCGGTGTTCAGTTCAGGTAGTTACTTCCTCCTTCCGGTTGTCGTTAATGCAGCCTGCTGTTGAGCCTGCCGCCCGCCCTCGGAGTTCTCCTTGCCTCTCACCCACGGTCCGGGGAAGACCTTAAATTAGGAAGGCTCGCTGTACCTTTCTATCCTCCCACCGGGTGGGAAGGAGCAATACACTGGGAAAGAAAAATAGAATTCCTATACCTTTTGGGGTGGGGGCCTTACGGCACTAGATTGGTGGGGGTGGGTCTAAATAGAGTGCCTTTTAGGGATATATGGGTGCGCGGTCTGTGTAGGGTTGTTAATGAATGGATCGATATATCTTTCCTACTTATATATATTGTGGGCTTCTTGAGCTTGCTAGCTATATGTTTCTGTTTGTTGGGGGCGTTATACACCGGACGAAGAAAGAATCTGTGTATGATGTGGCGGGGTTGAAAACTGATACCTTGCTTCATGATATCTCGATCTTGCTGTCGATATATCCCTGATATTTTCATCTTGATCCTACCTGCCTGAGATATGAAATGGATACCTGTACTTCTCTATAGCCCAGATATCGACACGGACGGATCTCGATTTTTTCCAACTAGGGAGACAATGAAACTTTACGGCTTGCTTTATGCCTGGCTAGACCCGTGATGATAGAACGTTACGATAAACAATATAACCCGACGATTATATGAGATCGACTAACCCAACGAGATTATGCTTCAACCAACTAACCCAACCCACAATCCTTTGAACTGGCTGTCTTACTGCTTCGACCTTACTGCTGGAACACCCCTACCTTCATTACACACCCCCATTTCCCCCGTAACGACGACACTGCAAGCATATTGCTTTCCACCCGAAAAAATGATCCTACCTGGTCACCCGAACAGCGCACCTTTTATCCCCCTCAATGCTACGGAATGGGTCACATCGACCCCATACCACAATCTAGTTTTACCCTAGTCCGAACCATATTTTCGTTTATATACGTAATTTCGGAACTGCTCAATTTAGCATGATTCTTGACAGCCAGAACTGAAGCAGAGGTCGTCAAGTACTGAAGCTTAGATCCTGAAACTGCCTGAAGGAAGGAGTCTCTCTATACAGCTAACACACACACTGAAGCTGAGGGCGTAAAGCACTTAGGTTTAGATCCTGGAACTCCCTCTATCTACCGCCAGCCAGAACTGAAGAGACACGAGGCTGGATTATTTGCCAAGGAAAGACACTTTTAGTCGCATGCTCCTACAGGGATGGTCCCAAGAGGCAGGGGAGGGTTGACTTACCTTTAGCTGCTTGAACTGCCGGACGGATTGCTGCTTGGTGGATTATGTGGTGGTCCATCAGAGCAACCTCATTGGATATGCTATCACACTTGCTTTATAAATGCCTTTGTTGCTATGGCACTCTGACTATACACCTTCAGGGCTAGCTAGCCTTTTTAGCCCTACTTGAACACTTTAGGAATTAATGGCTATAAACCCCTTCCCTTAGAAGCACCGGATGGATGGTGGGTTATTAGCCGAGGTATTAGTAGCATGATGCTCCTGCGGTAGCCTATAGGGTTTCACTTTAGCTGCTTGAACTGCCCCGGCCGGATAGAGTATAAACAGCCGGAACTTCAATCAGGGACATGGCTGGATGGATGGCTTGGGTAGATGGATGGCATTATGGGACATCAGAGAGCCTCCTTGGGATGGGATTATGGGATGGATGGGGGGACTTCAGACTGCTCTAGATATGCCCAGACAGACAGAGCCAGCTTAACAACGAGATAGCTCTACTCGGACCGCTTTGCCATCATTCTAGGATTGTCAGTCAACGAACGTCGAACCGAAAACTTCCAAGATCTAAATCTCTAAAGCCCGCCCAAACTATAGATAGATATCAAAATATAGATATCAAAAGTTTTATGGATTTGACATAACCTCTACTTGCGGCTTTCATTTATGTTTTACCACTAAGTTGTGGGATCGACCGGAACCAACCTGGTGCCTTAATATGGGAATTTGAATGATAACCTCTCAACTCTTTCTATTTGTTATTTATCCACTCACACCCTTTCTCTTTATAGACATAATATAAGGCGGGCTTTTGACCTTTACCCTAAGTGCGACGATGCTATCTGTAGTGTTTACCACTCTTTATATGACTAGCTTACTTATCTGATTACTTCAAGTTATCGCTACCGCTAGTGAGAATAGGTCGGTCCTCCCATCAGCCTTGTTGAGATTGGCGCCCCTGCCCAGAAGCCTTGTTAGATTGGCCAGAACCCCGGAATAAGCTCGCCCAGGAACATTGTAAGATCCATATAGCCTTAAGCCATGGAGCATTTGAAGATAAGGTTCTTCCATAAGCAAGTGAGTGAGTAGTCATCGGGAATGCACAATTTCAAGCCAACTTAGAGATAGAGATCTGGCAAGGAAGGAGCGGCTAGGAGACGTCCAGCCGCGTTTTAGTCCTGCTTTTTATATATGGTGGGAAGGAAGGTGGCCTATAGCTTGTTATGAATTCGGACTGATTGCTAGCAGGAAATAAATGACCTTACTTGCCCAAGTTTGCTATAGTTCCCGACCGACCCGAACTGTAGCACTTGGGCCTAATAGGTTACCAGTGAAATGGGGACTCATGTACCGAAGCATTTACCTAACGACTTCATTGAAGAGGCTAAAAAGAGTCATGTCAATTTCTAAGGATTCTATATCCCTGTCGGTCGACCTATAAACAGGTTCTTTATTTTCTTAGAAAAGTATTGACTCGTATCATTTCGGTAACTAGAGATAGAATCAAGCCGGATCAAATTGACGAGGGCATAATGACATAGATGATAGCCACATTGTTGAAGGAAAGGGCAAGAAGAATGACCCCCTCCTGGCAGCGCGTGCTCACTCACGAAAATTAGGATGCGCGGGCGTTGCGCATAGCAAGTCAAGTGGCGAACGGGTGCATGACACGTGGGAATCTGCCGAACGAACAGTTCACTCCAAAAGTAGATAGACTGGATCTGGATCCCCCAATATTGATTTGATTCGGGCTAGTCCATGCATGGCGTATCATGAGCCAGAAATCTCAGATCTTGTCAAGTATAGAAAAATCCCTCACCATATGAAGTGACCCCTCTCCTCTCCTCTCGATGGCGGCCTTATCAGTCGAGCACCTAAAGGTTCAATTTACTTAAGCTAATTACTTATTTGAGAGGGTCAAATAAGTAATTAGCTATGGTCGAGCGCCTCCGGACCTTATGGTCGAGCACCTAAAGGTGATGGCGGCCTTAACAGTCGAGCATGCTTACGCATCCTTATCAGTCGAGCCCCCTAAAGGGTCCTTGACAGTCGAGCCCCTCCGGTCCTCACCATATGAATAGTGAGTGGCTCCGCCCCTAAGTAATATGGGGCCCTTACCTGTGGACTTTGAATTGAAGGAAGGTCCCGGAGGGGCTTGCGCTTCCTAGTGCAAGGACCCGACAGGGGGCTCGACTGATAAGGACCCTTTAGGGGGCTCGACTGATAAGGACCCTTTAGGGGGCTCGACTGATAAGGAGAGGAGAGGAGAGGAAGAAACGAATTAGCTCATAAATAAGCTCTCAGGTAATGAACAGGCCAACATCAAGAGGTAAACCTCATTCGTTATCGGGATGACTTCTCGCGGGATCGGATCACACTTCGTCCCTCAAACGTGCCTTATATAACACGCCTTATCGGTTGATGATAGACGACCACAAGGAGATGGACGATGGAGTCGAGCCGGATGGATATCATATCCTTGCCTAATACTATCAAGCAAGGCAAGGTTATACCAGAATTTGTCCCTTACCTTCGTCGCAGAGTTAAGTCTTTTAGCAGCCCTGAGCAATCTATATAACCCCCCCTGAAATAAGACAGGGTCTTTCAGTTAGTTGATCCAGTGGCATCAGCCGATGATGTAGGGCCATTTATTTATATAGGGACGCAGTGATAACATTGCTGTAGGGTCAGTGCTCTGGATAGGAACAGTCCATCCTTACTGTGCTTGGGTTGAAAAGGATAGAGTTGAATTCGGCCCAACCTAACCTGTTCTTCCCAACCTATTACTGGGTTCATACACGCCCTCGATAACTGCTCTATGATCGTTCCATCAAAATAGCAGGAATCGGACTCCCACACCACCAACTTCCTTCATAACTGCTTCACATCAATGTTGAACCCTAGTAAATAGAGTACTGCCCTAACCCATTGCTAAAGCCAGGAAGACGATTGGTGGGATCCGATTGGAGGAGCGGAGCCCTCGCGCTAGATTTCTGGCTGGCTAGATAGCTAGGCTGGGTGGGCTACTCGGTTTGACTCAGATGGGCTTCGATGAAGTTACACGATGAGCTTCGATTAGGTCGATGCATGATAAAATCGATTTTGTTACACGATGAGCGATGAAGTGACACGGTAATGCTTGAGTCTTATGTGAGCTACTAAGTTTAGCTAGATCCGCCTACAACACGCAGCATATATATATCTATTCTAATATTGCAGTAGGTCTAGGGTAATGAATCAATAGGGCATTAGTATAGCTCTATAGAAAGGGTAAGAATGAAAGGGTAATGGGTAAAGCGGACTGAATGCGTA
>Ga0181469_100100_pt1 | contig 25150 bp, 29 predicted proteins | sample InSIn2SAF170_2_FD_119081 | JGI IMG/M metagenome (GOLD analysis project Ga0181469, IMG submission 119081) | Clean room microbial communities from NASA Spacecraft Assembly Facility at Jet Propulsion Laboratory, Pasadena, California, USA -... ... | reverse complement strand
TGGAAAGGCTAGGGTGAGGCCACCAGACATGAGGAAGCCTACACCCCAAGATGTGACATTGCCGGCCACGGCGTTGGTAGTGTTGCCTGATGTCTCGACAGTGATGGCTCCAGAACGCTTCCATGTTGTGATGAACCATGCTATCAGCCCGCACAGAAGGCCGATCCATGGAGCGGCGACGGCGGCAACGGTAGACATGCGCTTCCACAGCAAGATCAAGCCGACAGGGATGGAAGCGCCTCCGACGATGATAGCCAGGATAGTGAGTAGCCAGGTCAAGTTCAAGCCTACTGCATTGAGGATACAGCAGAAACCCGCTAGCACTAGTGCGTAGATGACAATGCCGTAGTGCGAGATCTGCACCAGCTTTGCGGAGGATGACTCCGGCTTGATGTACGTCTTGTAAACATCGAAGGTAAGCAGTGAAGAGACTGCGATGAGCTCGGCGGACGTCGAAGAAGTGACGGCCATGAAGAGGAGGACGAGCATAAGCACCGCACCGCCTTGACCGAGGAGTGTGATGGCTGTAGCTGGTGAAGACAGTCCAGCGCCGTTCTCCGCAGCTGACAGAGGGTGAGGGTACGTCGGGAACCGCGGGTTATTCGTCAAAGCCGCACAGCCCAAGCCCATCGCGGTCGCAAACCCGAACGGAATACCATACCAAGCGACCCCGCCTAGAATGTACGCCTTCACGCTCGTCTCCGGCTTAGACGCAATAGCACGCTGCCAATACGCCTGATCCAACCACACCGTACTAAATCCTGCCGCAAACAGATCGATCGCGAAGACCAACCCATCCACAGACCGAAAAGCCAGATACGACTCATCCACATTCCCCGGGATCGGCATAGCCTTCGATGCATCCTGCAACAGATCATAGAACTTACTCGGGCTCCTGACGAGATCGCTCGTAGCGTAAACCGAGAAGCCGAAGACGAAGATCGCGATGAACAGGATGACCGTATGCACGTAGTCGGCGATGAAGGTCGAGCGCAGGCCCCCAGCGATAACGTATGCGGCCACGACGAGCGGAATGAGGAAGCAGGCACCGTAGACGTTCATGCCTGTTAGTGTTGAGACGACTTGTGCGCCGCCGAGTACGAGGCAGGCTCCGACGAGGAGGTTCGTGGCTAAGCCGTTGAAGAGGTAGGTTAGATGGGCTACCTTACCATGCCGTGCCAGTACCTAAATCGATGTGTATGGTTAATCAATGTCCCAGACACGAGGAAGGCTTAAGGTGAAAGATTGGCTCACAATCTCCGGGAATGTATGAGCTCCTGGCGCATTGGCTTTGATCTTGATGGCGATAAGGGCGAAGAGCAAGATTTGAAAGGTTCCCATAGCGCCGTACCACATGGGGCCGCAGACGCCGTAAGAGTAGGCGAAGGTACTGCTTGTGAGGAGCGTGGCTGACCAGGTCCATGCTAGCAAGGATCAACGTCACGCCCTTGACACCGGTGTTGATGATAGTGCAAGTGCTCACATGAGACGATGCCTGCTGCGATCAATCCAGGTTTGACAGAACGGGAGGCGGTATTGAACTCTTCTGCTTGGTGGGTGCTGAAGCATGTCTAGTGCCGTTAGCGGTGAGTGGTTTCTGATGCTTGCAGAGTGCCTTACGTAGCGATTCTGTAGCCAGGTGATGCCAAGCATGAGAAGGGCGAAGACGCCACCGATGCCAATGACAATGCCATATCCAGCGCCGGCAGGCAGGACTTGGAGAGAGCCACCGGTAGCCATGATCAGTCGATTCGCTTTGCTCACTGACAAGACTTGGGTAACGCTCAGGTAACGCAGAAGGAAAAAACGTGCAAGACGACTGTACTGATCCTGATTCTGAGCAGTAGGCGTGTTTGTATAGTCTTTTGATAGCAAGAGCACGCTCTCCACCAGCTATGTGCGATAGCATTCTGCCGACGGCGGACGTGCTAGGGTTGACAGGAGCCGCCAATCATCAAGCTTGAGGACACGACTGTACCATGACACGGCTGGGCAGATAAGCTACTACACGCCTGTTTCTAGCTGTTCGAAAGGGCAGGAGCGAGATGGTCAGCAGATGAACGTAGTTGGCGGCGAAGCAGAAGTCGATAGGCCAAGCTTGACAGGAATGTCGTGATTGGTTGGTTTGCCGAGCTGCATGATGGTGCCGCATGGAAGTAACAGTGTACCAGTATCTGCAATCGTGAACTTTGACATACTCGAACAGATCAGCATCGACGAGAGGTTCGTCGTAGCAGCCACAGGTTCCTGAGGAGCCAATGTCTGCAGTAAAGCTCAGGGGCGCTTGCGCCTGCGGAGCAGTTACCTGGACGTCAACGTCCAAGCCTGAGCACCTAGACTACTGCTACTGCAAAACCTGCCAGCAAGTCTCAGGCGCACCTTTCGTGGGATGGATGGGCATCCATAAAGCCTCACTGGACTGGTACAGCAGGACGCCCTGTGGAACTCCTGCCACAGCGACTGATGAAGCGTCGCATTCCCTCACCTTCACAGTAAGCGAGCTCGCCACGCGCGGCTGCTGCAAGGCCTGCGGGTCAACAATGACGATTCAGTACCATTGCTACTCAGAGAAGACACACCTGGCTGCTGGCACTGTTGTGGAAGGCGCGGGGGTAGTGCCGAAAGTGGGCATGCATATCTGGGTTAGCAGGAAGCCGCCTTGGTACACTATCCCTGATGACGGTGTGGAGAGATGGGGCGAGTTTGATCCGGAATTCGAGAGGGTCCTGAGGACATATATGGGTCAGCAAGGCTGAGTCGGCGGATCATTTGCCCCTGCCGTAGAGATGATGGTTGATTGTAGTGGGGGTACTGATGTGCGGCGGGCGGCTTAAGATGATCGGGGAGCCTGTCCTCCAATGAGCTGCTAGCGCTGAGACAATGCAGATACTCTAGTCTCGTGCTGAGTGTGACTCGGTGTTGGTAGAGGTTGTCAGCTGCTTATATACACATGTCCTTCCATTGTGATCCTCCTTGTTTGATTCGCTCAACCACTCCCACTCGCATCGTTCGGGATGCTTACTCCTTGCTGAACCAGGTCTTGTGGCCGAGCACCATGCGGCACATCATGTACATGGTCGCTGGAGGATCTTGGTTAGCGCGATCACTCTACCGCTACAATTGAATGCTGTCGGTGACATCCTGGGTTGTCATAGCTTACCGGAGGAAGTGCTGATCAGCAAGGCGTAGTAAGGGTAGAGCATGTACTTGGCGTACGGGCCCTACAATCACCGACACGTTAGCGATTGTTCGTTGTCCGTACCTCTCCGTTCACCATGATCCAGCTCTTTCACTGTCGACTCATCGCCTTTACGGGCAAGTCCATGGTTCAGTCACAGACCCTTCCCAGTGTCCTCGCTGTGTCTTATAACGCACCTTCTGCCACTGCCTCAGACCATCTTCATGCGACTGATGCACTCTCTGCCAGTGTGGGACGTTGTTTGGGCGGTAGAGGCCGGGGAAAGACGGCATGCTATCACATCACTATCGTTAGCTATCTCAAGGCATATAAGGATGCCCTGTTGGGGTTCGTCGCGCTCGGGAGGGTGCTCGGGAGTGCTCGACGGGCGTGGAATCGGGGTGCTCGACATACCCAGCGCGGCGGACTAGTGTGGGAAGCATCTTGGAGTTTTCGTTTTCGGTATGGAGTGGAGTGGTAATGCAATGGCGCGGATAGAAGGCTGGATGTGGTCGTTCGTCAAGGTCGAAGTCGGGATGGACGAGGCCGGCAAGCTCCGAGAGCTGGATGCGGCATTGGGTCTTGGCATTGCCGAGCCCTCCGCTGTCAACCAGGTCCGTCTTTGCGCTCACCAATCTCTCGTATGAAACCACAGGCGGCACGACTTGGCTGAGCACGTGCGAAGGTTGAGGGCAGATGCAATGGCGCCAGACAGAGGCTGTTCTATAGGCGGCGCACGATTGCAATGGGCGCCCGCTTCGACCGATGGCTAGCGAGACCATCGACACTGCGCTTTTTGCGGCAGCTGATTGGGCAGCCCGAGATACGGACACGTGGGTGCCAGAGGGGATCTAGAGGGCGTGGGATTGGGACGAGATGGGCCTCCACAGCAGCAGCGGAGGAGGAGGCCACGTCAGAGCAAGTCAGCGAGGTTCATGATGCAGAGACTGTGAGTCGGGGGTTCAGGATCAGCCGTCTGAATCACATTGCCGAGGATGCTTTGGCACTGAGTGCAAGAGAAATGGGCATGCAGATGTCTTTTCGTGCGGGTGTGCCGATGCTGCGTGATGTCCTCGGAAGCGGTGGGAGACTGGGCGACACGGCCACCTTCGAAGTGCTACGACACCAAGCAGACGTCATGAGCCTGGAAAAGCATGGCCAGCTTCTTGTGGATGAGCAGGAACACAAGGATAACATGCGTCTGTGGATTGAGCTCCTCCACTTCCGACAACGCTTAGATGGCTCGGTCGGCGTGTTGGACGTATGGCAGGGCATGCAAGAGCGAAACATTGACGTTCCCATTGCTGGAGAGGACGCCGATGTCCTGTGGCCCGCACTACTCAATGCCATGCTCGATGGGAAGAAGCTGGAAGTGGGAACGTCGGGCTGGGATCCTTACGCCTACATTCTCGATCTCAAAGCTCGAACAGGCCGCCACTACGACGGCGTTCATCCAATCCTTGTCGGTAGCTCATTTCGCACAAATCTCAGGAAAGTGCAAGCACTGCACAAGAATTTCGTCGAAGCCGATATGGTGCCTGCAGATGGCCTGAAGCGGGTGGTGGCGGACGCTGTGAGAAGCGCTACGCCGGCCGAAGCGTTCAAAATCTTCAGGAAGCTGTATCGTAAAAGCTCAGAGCGCGACTTATACGATATTTGCCTCAGTACCGCGCTCGATATGGGTCAAGGGATGGCACGGATCTCGACAAGCAAAACCCCTCGGGATTACAAGCCGTCTTCCCTAGCTTTGGACTGGCATCGCTTCCTGCTCAGCCATGGTGATGGGCCGAGTGAAGCAACCTTCGCTCGTTCGGACGTGCAGCAACTGTTCGATGTAGACAAAGACCGCTCCTTGCCAATGAAGCATGCCAAGAAACGAGCCGTTAAGGTTCCCCTAGCAATTTCAAGCACATCAGCAACCGCGAGAGCGCTCACACCGGCTTACGCACCGATCACTCGAGCCTCAATGTCCAGCCTGGTAGGCGACGTTCACGGCATCAAGGCGAAGGAGATCAGTGACACTTTCGTGGCCAAAATGTTTGCCACTCGCGCCTTCCCGCTGGACCTCGTGATCAACGGGTTGAGCTTCTTCTCAGTTGATGCTGTGGGTCCGGTTGCACTGCATGAATTGGCCATCCGTGCCGGTAGTCCTATCGAGCTCTGCAATAAGCTTAATGAGCTGAGAGGGATGAAAATTACCATAACTGATACGCCGTATACCCGGTTGCTACGCCATCTCGCCACCGAAGGCCTGACTGACATGTATCATGCCCTGCTCTCCAGCGACCAGCATCCGGAAGCCTACGCCGACACCGTCACACAAGAAAATCTCCTCACTTCTTTTCTCGAAGCTGGCAACTTGACCCAAGCCCACCTGACACTTACCTGCCTCTCCCTCTCCGGTTCTGTTCAGCAAGCCGCGGCGTGGAATAGCATCGCACAGCACTATCTCAGTACCTACCAGCACACTCTCGTCGCTCAGACAATTCAGCAAATGCAGCGTCAGAAGCTCCCGCTGGCTCGCATGACCATGATTTACCTGCACCGCTATCTCTTGCCGGTTCGCCGAGTCCGGAAGCGGCCAGTGGAGAGCCAGCGACCGAAACACACGCGTCCAACGTTCAATGCGTTGGACTTCGTCACCCACTGCGCTATGTACACGGAGAACATTGCGCGAGAACAGTGCCTGGCTGAGGCAAGGGTGGGTCCTGCTTTGTGGAGGGAGCTGTTGAAACGGTATGGGATGACGCATCGATGGCCGCAGTTTGAGCGATTGGTCTTATGGCTGGCAGACAGCTTTGGTGGTCGCCTTCATCGAATCACTGTTGCCGATTCAAGGAATCGCAGAGGATTTAAGTTAAGGCGATACTCGCCACTGCTGTTGATCTTTGACCAGCAGATGCAGCAAGCTATCTTCAACTGGGGTTACCGTAGCGCTGCTGTGCGGAATGGCTTGTGCTCTCCGCCTATACCCAACAACAGCGAACCTTCCATGCATACTTCTGACAGTAAGAGCGATCAAGGCAGACTTTGGTATCAAGGCCTCTACCTCCTGCTGCAACTTCGCTCTATCGGCGTGCCCGTATCGACGGAGACAGTACAGCAAGCGATGAAAGTGCGCATGTGGATCCTCCTGGGACCGGCTCACTCACAGGTGCCTTTCAACGAGATGGTGCGAAGCCGGAACCAAGTGGGTCTTGCCGAATACATCACAACAGCCAACGAACTATGGCCAAGCGGTCTGTTTTCCGACATTCCATCCGCCCTGCTGAAAGCCGCGCAAGATGGTGTAGAAGGAGCAGAGGGAAGGCTGTACCTAGCCTTCTTCGGCGCGTACGCTCGCACAGGCTACAGAAAAGAAGGCCAGATCAATGAGTACGCCGACATACGCGGCTGGGTTGCTGCGCTCGAATCAAAACAAGAGGATAGGAAGATCCTGGACCGTGGAACGAGCGTGAGACAAAGCTACGGGAGGTGGCGGCACAGTCCTTTGAGGGTTGAGCTAGCAGGCCCGCTGAAGATGAGGATGCGGAAGACGTTTGTAATACCTAGAGTTTGGAACACATCAGAACCCGATTCGATGCGAGATGCTGATGCGAACGGCATGCACAAGAAGAGGGAGGCGGATTGATTTAGTAGGAGCGACTACGTCCGACGCAAAGATCGAATGGCGTTCATAGTCACGAAGATTTGAATTACGACTGTGAGCTGCTATCGACATCTGAGTAGCCCCTACCCTCGACATGTTCAGTCCTCTCCATCACCTTACAGATTACGTCAACCTTGGTGCCCCTCGCCCTTCCCAGCCACTATCCCATCAACAGCATCGACAGCACGTTGCTCGTTCAGGGAGTTGACGTCCGCCACCCAGTCAGCCAAATACTCCGGCACTTGCTTGACCTTGTTGTGCTCCGTCGCTATCGGCTCGCCAAGCGTCGTGTATGCAGGCACAACACCAATCCAGGTCTTGTCAATGACATCCGGGTTCTGCAAGTCGGAGCGTTCGTCATTAGGCCCACCGACACGGTGTTTCGAAGAGGCCGTCTCAATGGCCATCTTCAGCACCCCAGTAGATGTAATCTCCGCATTAGTAGGCGGCGTGCGACTGTTCTCCCATCGCTCGGGGATGGAGTTATTGGTAATCAGTTTCAAAGCGAACGTCACCTCCTCCGGGTCCGTGACGAGCGAACCCATTCCGAAGCAAACGGCAGACCGGTAGTTACAGCTGTTGTGAAAGGGCGTCAAGCTCAACACATAACCATCGAAAATCGTAGCGCAGGCGCAAAGCGGTATCTCGCCATTGGCCGTCAAACGAAACAGCCGTGCAACGGATGAGCCATGAAGGTAGAGTGCAGGTTCGTTGTCGTTGTGAGAGCCTACTGCGCCGAGCATTGGAAGGACGGTCGGGAATTGAGGTTCGCCGTCCTTTGGTGCAGCGTTGAAGGAGACGTGTAGGATGGGGGTTTCATTGATGATGCCGTGGATAAGGGTGGCGTCGTATTCAGCTGTGTAGTGTGTTAGTATAAGTTGTGGGGTTGATGTACAGTTGTTGTATATACTCCGCTTGGCAAGGCGATTGCCTTTCGTGCGCTCGTCCATTGGGTAATGGGCAGCCATTGTGATGAGAGTTGACGCTTGCACCGTATGCCTATTGATTTCTTGCTATGCAAAAGCTGTCGCTGCTTCTCGACCTTTTGGTTCCGAGTCAGGCGTTGTCGATTTGACAGACTAGAGTCAGAGTATTGTTTGATCGATGCAATATGCGACCGAGCGCTGATATTGCTTGTATCGGGTTTGAGTCATTGGAGAGTGTGAGTCGAACGTGTGTCAAGAAGACGATTTATATCAACAACTGATATGCAAGTGAAGCTGCAAATTCTCGCATATACCTGCCAGATGTGGATGGTTGCGGTGAAGGCTATTTTACTGTGGTGCTGCACGATCTCGATAGCGTTATGTGGATAGGAATTGTACTTTGTAGGGCGTGATGCTGAACGGAGACTCGGGTGTGCGAGATCTTGTAGCACACGGGGGCATGGACAGGCATCAGTTTTGCTAAAGCTACTTAGGTACCGTGGTACTTGCTTTGGCATGTCACGTCAAACATGTGCTTGTAGACGGGCAATAAGCTCACATGAGCGGGTGTCATGCAGATACAACATTCGGATTCCCTCAGCTATACCTTCGTGGTAGCAGTATCATATGTCTTTGGGTATCACCACAGCGCCGACACAGTCAGATGCAACGCTCATCAGTCCTTCCTAACACCATCCGTCTTGACCTCGAACAGCTCTTCTGCCATCTTCCGCAAATTCTTATCGCCCGTACTCGCAAGCGCTTTTTTGACCTCCTTCAATGTTTGCTCCTGCAGGCCAGTGGGGCTCTGGGAGTACACATCGACGCCCGCCGGAGTGAACAACGTCTTCGCAAACTCCGTCACCACCCACTTGTTCCCTGTACCTTCCTCCTCGCCCCAGGCCAGAACCTCCCAATGACTGCTCGCAATCATGAGCCACCCTTTACCTCGCCAGTCCCACTCGCCGCGCGCAGCTCCTTGCGAGGAACACTTGTCTACACCGTGCACGGTATGCACCTTATCACCACTCAAGCTCTGATACGATACCAGATCGTCCAGCCGATCGGTGTTCTCCTTCGGTATAGACGGCGAAGACGGGTCAAGTGGCGTGTACTGGATGCGAACATTGCGTTTGCTCTTCCACATGGGCAACGTAGAGTGCGTAACGTGCCATGTCTCGCTCAGCCATGCGATGGACGGATTTTGGTAATCGGGCGGAGCTTGTGCAGCTGAGAAGGTTGGCGGGCGAAGTGTAATAGGCGCCATTGTGTTTTGCTACTGTGCCGAAGGACGGCAAGACTAGGTGTAACTACATGTTTGAGTGCCAATAATGATCGGCGTAAACAAGCACAGATGCAACGCTCGTATTGGATTCAGACTTGTCCCAGCTGTTGTTCGCTTAGTCAGGACCCGAGCATGAGTCTCACCGTTCGCCACCGAAGGATCGCCACCGAAGGATCGCCTCCATATTCACACTTTCTGTGACTCAACTCCACTGGCGTTTAGATTATTGTACAAGCGTCGACACTAAGCATCGAGTCACCCCGTATCATCACGGTCTATGCCAAAGAAGCGCACCCTCAAGCTAAAACAGTTCCAAGGCTCCTCGGCTTCCAGTCATCGCCCCTCAGCCGGGCAAGATGGCGGCGACTCACCCACTGCATCCGTCAACGAGCGGCTGAGTCAACTACGCGTGGCAAATGACATCGATGCGGCGCAGCGCAAGCGCGAGATCGCGGAGCTGGTGTCTCAGCGCTCTGTTCCGCCCGAATTGAGATCCATCTTACATATACCTGAGAGCGCACCTCCTAGACCCAAGATTGGTGTCAGAGTGAGGGACAGAGCTGAAAGGATGAGAACGCCGGGACCTGCTGCACCGAAGAGTTGGCTGGGTTTTACGCCTAGCTGGCAGTCGACCTTAACCGCGAGGGGTGGCAAGCGGAAGGGAAAGCGAGCTGCCGCTGTTGTTAGAGAGCGTAACCGGCCTGAAGAGCTATTGCGCTTCTCTCGAACGCTAGGAGACGATTTCAAAGCGTCTGGACTGCTTCACATCACGTTGAAGCGATTAGCAGAGCAGTGGGACTTGCTGGACGAAGATGACTTTCCGGATCTGGTTCACATACCGTTGCGATTGCGGCTACGGTTGTTGTCGTACCTGGGATGTTATGGACCGCCAATCGGTGCTGTGACTCTTGTAGCATTGACGCAGGGGGACGACTCGGTCACACACGTGGACCTCAGTGGCTTGGCCGGCCATGCTCCTTTGACACTGAAGAAGATCTTCCGGCTGTTCGAAGGGGATAAACGGCCGACTGCCACTAGTACTCCCGCAGACGACGTACTCGACTCATGGGACGCAGAGGAGACCCTAGAATCCGTACTCACTGTCCGGCCTTCGTCTCGCTTCACGAGCTTGACGCACCTTTCCCTATCGCACCCACCGCCATCGGCTTCTTGGCGTGACCTGCTGTCAGTATCAAAGCACGTACCGCAGCTTACACACCTGTCTCTCGCTTACTGGCCGCGGCCAACGCTCACGCCTCATCTAGCGACCGCGACTATTGCAAGTCAGCATGGCCCAGAAGTCAGGGCGGGCGGTTCGCATTATTACTCCGGCATAGACCAGGACTTCTCGGAAGCCGCCTCTCTGCTGCGCCAACTGAGTGGCAACCTGCTTTGTCTTCAGTGGCTCGACCTAGAAGGTTGTGCGGAGTGGGTACCCGCTCTTGCAACGCTCGCAGCAGCAGTACCGTTGACTGTTACGGGAAATGGCAATCAGTCACAGCAACCAGGCGACGACTGGGAGAATGCCAAACTGTCCGTCACGACGATCTTCACCGACACCTGGAAGAACCTGAATTATATCAACTGCGCGCAGGGCTGGCTCCCATGCACAATAGGCATGCAAGGCCGAACTTCATCTGTCGAGCCGGGCATCGTACTCGGTATTTCGAAATATCTCCGGAGCGACGAAGGGCGACGTCACCATCGCATGCCAGAGCAGGATATGTACCTTGTCGAGAAGCGCAAGGCCGAGATTTGGTTCGAACAGGAACAAAAGCTATTCACCGCTGCACGGCGCATCAACAATATCCGGAGGACACGCTCGTGCAAGCCTATTACTTTTGATTTTGGATGGGTGCGGAAGGCTGTGTGAAAGGGAACTTGACGTGTCATATGGGCGGTGCTGTGATCATTCCGTTGCCCTTCTGACGCCATTGGCACCTTATTTATCAGATATCTGGCAGAAACGGCGGGCTTCACCAAGCACAAACACGACCTGGGCTAGGGGCTGCGTTGGCACCGCGGATACGGGTCCAATGATTCGTTCAACACAATTCCAAGGCAGGGGAGCTTGCTGAGCCGCGAACGACGCACGGGCTATCGCTTTGCTGGAATGAGCCTTCACCTGCTTGCAGGACTGGAATTCAGGATATCAGAATAGTCTTGACAACCGAGGGGCCTCCGAACGTGACGGACAGTAGGGCTAAAATCTGCCGCCAAGAAGGTGCCCCTGAGCAGTTTGCTACTGGCTAGAGACCGGCGCCTTATTAGTTTTTCCATCTGCAGGCACACAATCACTGAGCTGATTCTCGGCACATGCCGCCCGATGTCCAGGAACAGATAGATACACATATGGCCAGTCGGACGCTTGACCTCTGGAGAGACGTGCGCTCATCAAGGAGCGACACGGGCGACAGCACATTCTAACATGCAGCAACCAAAGCCCAGTCAAGCTCAAGGGGACGCTGGCGGTGCAACGAGTTACTGTGTAGGAGTGAGCGACAACGTAGTAGGAAAGAGCTAGCGGGTAGAAGCATTGTGCACTGCCAACCACTGTTGTCAGCCTTGATACTGTGCTTTGCGTAGCTGTGTCCGCATGTGGCGCAAGGTCATCATCGTAGCAAGTGCTCGGCACCAAGCTGTACGAGGCTGTGTTCTTAGTGCCAGATATTGTAAGCAGAAGAGCAATACAAGATAACAGATGGATGGATGGATGGTTCTTAATCCGATTCCTTCTTCTTCAGCGGCCACTTCCCGGAGTCTTGCACCTGTATTCCATCATCTGCGCTTCAGGCCGAAGCTCAGCATGAGACGCCCGCGTGGCACAGCTTGCGGTCTCAAGGACGAGCAAGCAACCTGGCTCGAGCTCTCAGACCAGCACAGACTGCGATGTATTCAGCTTTCCTAAACGGCGTTCAAAGAAGAGAAGCTGCGCCCGATGCAGATGGCAAACATTCCTGTGACCAATTTGATGGATACTAATGGATCTCGGCTCAAACGCTGGTTCCAAGTCATGATTACATTTCCACATGATCCTTCATCCATGTACACAATCTGTCCCTATCACTCATAGTCGTCGTCCTCGCTGTAGCCGTCGGAGCCGCAGTAGTCGACATCATCAGAATCGTCGGAGTCGTAGCAGTCATCAGAACGAACTTCGCCGTTGCTGTAGGTATCATTTTCACCATCGTCGCTACCATCACCATTGTTTTCGCTGTACATAACGTCATCTCCGCTGCTCCCATTTTCGCTGGTCCTGTCGGCCCCACCATTCCTTCTTCCCTCGAGCGGTCAGCTTCACCACACCGATGATTCCCGATACACTCTTCAGTTCCATCATCGTGCTCGATGTAGCATAGCCAGACTAAATGTCATACCCTTCCCTTCCGAAGTAGTAATTGCCCTGATTGACATAGCCAGCTTGGTCAACACACCCACTCTGGTCGACATAGTCACCGTGGTCGATACAACCACCTTCATCGACATTGCCAGCCCGACTTCCGCAGCGGCCCTGGTTGCTCTGATCACCTTGACCAGCAGACCCGCCTTGATCGTCACGGCCGCCTTGCTACTCATGCCTGACTCCATCTCTCAGCTGCTCCGCATCGCCATGATCACCTGCCTCGGAGCCCGCGTAGCTAGAGCTAGGTGGAGTGAAGACAGGCGCCAAGCCATTGGTCACCCTGTTCCCACCATCTGCCCATCCGGGGCGATCAGGAGCTGGGAATTGCGTACGCTGTTGCTCCCAGCCCGAGCCATCCTGACGCGTGTAGCGAGAGTCGCCCTGCCCATTGTTGTAGTACTGGGTACCGTCCGGGTTGCTGTAGTAGTATGGCCGTCTTGGTTGGAGTAGTGGTAGCCCTCGCGAGGTCCGTCCGGTGTGGAGTATGAGGGGATGTCGTAGCGGTTGCCCTGCAGGACTATTAGGCCATGAGGGGGCATGCGGGTGGCTGTTGACGTACTTGCGAGTTGACGTCGCTGGCGATAATCTTGTAGTCGCGATAATCGATACACTGTTGCATGTTGGCGCACTGCGATGACGGCTGCGTGCTGTATGTCCCGGTGTTGCTTAGTGTCTCAACTTCACGGGCGTAGACACTTAGAGCATGGTTGCGGAACGTGTCCGAGCCGGAGTAAGCTGTACGGTTGCCTCCGCTGGCCATCTTGTGTACTTTTGCAGGATTGGTCGCGACAAAAGTGCTTGGAGACGCGTAATGAAGAATGGAGAAACAGGCGGCGTACTTCTGTTGTGAGGAAGGAAGAGGAAGCGGCGGAGAATACTCATTCGCAGCACCTGCTTATGCTCCTATCCGGAGCGCGTTGCATGGCGGGGGCAGCTCAGGCAAACGGAGACGGAAAGAGAGCAACGCCTGAGTATGAGTATGCTCCAGTACAGACTGTGATTGGCTTATTAGCCCGTACTTTAAACTGCGCCTGGTCGTGTTTGAAGATGTAGCAAGTAGTCATTGTGGAAAGAAGTGGCAAATTCGAGGTGAAGTTCATTAACAAAAGAGTGCTGGACCCTTGATTGCGAAGCTGAAGCTCGGGCCGGAAACCGCGCTGGTCTCGGGCAACGTGGGGATATCTTCAGCCCTACCGTACGGCGACGATCGCCGAAGCAAGGGTCAAACCTTCCATCTGGCCTAGCAACGCCAACGTGAAAGCCAAACCCGCACCGACTGAGTGATATTATTGCGTACGCTTGCTTTCAAAGGCACTGCAGCTTCATTTGGATCCAGAAAGAGACGTTCACTCTCCACCACAAGATCGAGGCCTGACTCCAACTGCGGCGCCAAGAAGCTACGGCGTACGGGATTTTAGCTCGTTGTCAAGTATAAGATAGAATGCTTGGCTCCAGCTGGTGTCTCCTGAGACCGGACGGGGAAGAAGGGTTGCGCAAGCCTGCGCGACCTCGTCGTCAGCCATCACTTGGCTATTGATCACATCAAGCCATACACCTGCACCACCCTCCTTTCTCCCTCTCACGAACACGCCTCAACCGCCTGATGTTCCAGTAATCCTTCGCGGAATCCGCCAATATGCTGGCACGCAACACAAGGTCGCCGGGCCTGTACCTACTGCTTGCGGTTGGTGTAGTCGTGGTCTTCTTCTTCTATCGACCTTCCGTCTCGGGGGTTGCGGACACGTTCACATGGAAGAGCAGTTTAATACCAGCTAATGCCACATTGGGGTTCGGCGGGCTGTACGTGGTATCAGGGCCAGGCTCACCACGGAGAAGACACTTGGAGGAGGCAGGCGCAGTGACGGAGTTGGAGTTCACGATACCAACGCAGAAGACATGGACGGACGAGGATGTGCGGAACTTCAAACCAGCAAACGAGTCATCGTCGCTGGTGGGTACGGGCAGTATCAAGGCTTGGATGAGCCATCACCTAGTGCTACGGGAGTTTTTGGAGTCTGGTTTGGAGACGGCGTTGATCTTTGAGGATGACGTGGACTGGGACATACGGCTACGCACGCAGCAGATACCGCTCGCTCAGCGCGCAGCAGCATCATTGACAGACGCTACCAACCTAGACACCACCGAGTACCCTTGGGGCACGCCGTTGGACTGGGATTTACTCTACATTGGCCATTGCGGCGACTACTTCGGCGACCTAACCGAAGGCGTCGGTGTCGGCCACAACCACCCTTCCCAACTACGAAACACCGAGCACGTACTCTTCGAAGACCCAACGATGCTCCCACGCACCGACCTCCACCCCTTCACCGCTGGCCTTCTAACAGCTTTCAACATAGCCAAACAAATTCGCATACTCCACCGCTCCAAATGGCCCCTCTGCACCTTCGGCTATGCTGTAACCCGCCAATCCGCCCAACGCATCCTCACCGAAATCGCACCACCCAAAGAAGACCCCGCCCGAAACCTCATAGCCTACGACGCCGCCATCCTAGCCGGCTGTCGTGATGGCCCACTGAAATGCTACACGCTCACCCCGGAGCTCTTCCATCATATGGAAGGCAAGAGCATCATTGCAGGCGAAGAGGCGAGCGAGCGGGAGATATTCCGTCCGCCGGTCGATGCGGCGGGGTTGGAGCAGGTCAAGTACAGGCAGGAGACGAGTAATATTGGCTGCGGCTTCTTCGACGGGAGCTTTTACTATGATGGTGATGAGCAGAAGCTAGCGTACCTCAGGGAAGAGGTCGGCAGGAAAGGGAAATGTTTGAAGAAAGGCAGGCAGTGATACAACGAAGAAAGCATCGAGGCTTGAGTGTTAAGGAGGCGGGAGTTTGGGTGGGCGGGTTGTGCTTTGCATAGCACTTGTGAGCGTTTTGTGAAGCGAGATGTCCTACGGGAAGGCGTTAGTGGGATCTGGATACCCGAACGGGCGAGCGAGCGACTGCATAGATGTGGTGTCTCGTATGAGTGCATAGAGGTATATGGCGAGGCCATGATGGCGGCGAGCAATCGTTTCAGACCTTTCACGAGGAGTGGCAAAGGACAGCTATGAGACAAAGGTAGGTGAATGCAAAAGCGGCTACCACCGCGCTTTCCCAGCAGCGTCTCATCGGTACCTTCTCGTTGCCTCTTCCGTTTGTTAGGTGAAGATGCTCGTCAGGTGTAGAACCATAGAGACCTTGCCTCTGTGATGTGCCTTTGTCTTTTCACAACCACGGAGCGCAACAGCGGTCGTACGAACGCCATGTCCTTTCCTCCTTACCCAGAGGAGACTCCGCTACTGCACATGAGGAGCGCAACTCACAATAGACTACAATATAATATGGAGTCGTTGAAGCAACGAATCCGCGGTATGACTGCTCAGCAACTGACTGCGGCTGGCAATAGCAAAGGCACCAGTCGGTCTGAACTCCACTCGGATGTTCAGGTGGGAGGACAATGCTGGTCCGGAGGTAGAGTATGCCCATCTTCTTTAGGGGCAAAGACGAGGATCCAATGCTACGCAGGTCCATCAATCCTTTAGCTACTGCAAGCTCCTGGATGAGCAAGTCACCGGCGACGACCATAACCTCTTCCCGAACAACACCATCATTAAAATTCCCTTGAGAAAGGTCAAAAGGCGCACTGAGCAGCGCATCCGCGACCCCGTCCGACCGCCCGTCCTTGCGCTCCGCGTTCCATGTCCACTACCTGCCGCGCACGTCATCCCGGCTTCGCTTCAATCCCCAGAATACGGTCTACTCCACGAAGCCAAGCTCACCACAGTCCTAACCTCAAATATATGGAACGATATCGATCGCCACGCCATGCTCATGGACAACTTCAAACCCGACACAACCATGGCACCCTACGGCTTCGGGACCTGGATCACGCCGCAGAACGGCGAGCTCTCCGTCGCGTCGAATGCCATGAGCGGCGCGGAGCTGCTGCAGTGGATGCGGGATCCAGGATCGCATATGTTTGCCCTAGGCCAAGGCGACACCACCCGCGTCATCTGGATCCAGGGTATCGATAGCGTGCACATCCCGCCCGGCAACGTGTATACCGTGCTAGGCGGCTTCACGCTTGCGGGTTTGTGCTGCAGTACGAGGATGTGGCGGCGTGGTCGGCGTTACAGTTGCAATGTTCCTGGATTACCGGGGTGGATGTGGAGGTGCATGCGGCCGGTTTGTTGCGTGCTGTTGGTGTTGTTGATGATCGGGCGGAAAGCTTGGGTGGCGTAGCGAAGTTTGGGGGCGCGGCGAAGGTGGCGGAGGGGCGGGAGAACTGCAAGGCATGTTCACCGTTTATGTCTCCTCGGTGGCGTCTGCTAGCTGGTCATCAGGTCTGCAAAGACCTTCCTGCCGCTTAGGCTTGAGGTACTTGATGTGGTCGGTCAGGGTAACGGGTTCGGTCATAGATCGGTTCGCCAGCTGTTTCATTGCTGATTGAGCTTGGTACACTGGCGACATCAGTATCTGCGATGAATTCCTCTGAGAGTATCGTACAAAATCTACTAAAAAGAACTCAAATATTGTGGTGAATGGAAGGGCCCCTGCCTATGCGCCAAGCCCATGGCTGTTCAAAAAGTTCTGAATGTACTGATACGCGCCTGCAGAAGAGTAATGCAAGTTCAAACCGTGCCCAGCAACTGGTGCAAGATAAGAGCCAAAGTCAGAAGGCGCGACGCTGGGATAGAGCACTGGCTGCACAGCCGCCGCCTGATCTGTTGGGTACGAGCAATTTCCGAAGCAGAACGGGAAGTCGTTCACTCCATCCACAACAGCAACCGGGCGAGTGTAGTTCGTTGCTTGTGCGATCACCGCCGTGGTAGTGAAGAGCTCGCCAATCGTGACGGTGCCTTTCATCATCTCGGCGAGATACAGGATCGAAGGGTCGAAGCCTGGGGGGCGGAAGAAGCCGATTTGGTTGCTGATTGCTGTATCGGAAACCAGGTAGCCGTTTGATAATATCTGGAAGCGGGCTGGCTGGTTCTGATTTGCAAGCGCGAAGTTCTGGCTAGAAATGAAAGTTGGCAGGGCGGTGGAGTTCGTTGAGAAGCCAGTCAGGATGGCTGCATCGAATGCAGTAGGGTATAGGGCAGTGATGGCTTGGGTGACTATTACACATGGGCGTTAGCTATAGTTGCTAATCATGTGCGGTTAGACGATCTGCTTACTGATACTTCCGAATGAATGCCCAACCCCCACAACAGTGTCGAAGGCATCGTCGCTGTATGTGCAGTTGCGAAGCCTGATAGCTAAGTTGTGCGCGATCTCAACTTCAAGAGGTGATTGCACGACGCTCAAAGCGTCCGCCTTCTCTGACACACCAACACCCAGGCGGTCATAGAAAAAAGCAGCATACCCATTCTCCACCACCGCATCAACATAGCTGTACCCAGGCGCGAAGTCCCAATAATACCTATCGAAACCCACACCGTGTGTGAGAAGCTGCACTCGCTGGGGCGCCGTATTATTGGCAGGTGTACATAGCGTGGCCCCGATGCTGTATACCCCCGCCACTGACTGTTTACCACCCATGACCTCCTGCGAGAAAGGCGAACCCGAAGTAACATACTCGACGAAGGTCTCCGTCAGTTGAGTCTGGTTCTGCGGAAGCTGGTAGTTGAACTTAATGTTCCGCGTCGTGTTTGCTGGCACGGCGATGGTGCCGGAGACGCATACTGCTTTGCCGCCGCGAGAGATGCCTATCGATGGGTTGGTGAAGCCGGATGTGCTTGGTGCTTGTACCCCGAAAGGTAGAGCAACCCCGGGAGGAGAAGGGAAAAGGTTCTGAGCAGCAACTGTGCCGGCGAAGGTAAGGATGGAGGCACGCATGTTGAGGTGAGTGTGTGACGAGGAAACGGATCGCAGAGAGAAACACGTACGGGAGGGAAGGAGGCGAAGGAGGACAAGCAATCGCTAGGCCCAGTCTCGTGGTTTGGAAAGACGCTTACATATATCTGTAGAACCATGGCTTGAGAAATTAGCCCATGCCATCAAGATTTGGAATGGCCACCGAGTGTTTTCCGTAGCCTGCTGACATTACAGCCCGTCACCGCAAAACATGTTTCTCCTGGGGTATTAGTATCTGAGGAGGGGAGGGTTTGTCTAGGACTAGTGCCGAGGCGAAAGTGTCAAGCTTCACTCTAAAGTCGATGTAAGCATTGATCGTCCCGAAGTAACGCTTTTTCCCGAGATGAGGTTGCGGTACCTGCATATTGATTACCGTACATACCCTGCTCTGTGAGTGCACAGCATTTATGTGATGACAAACCACCGCGACGTAGCTAAGAAGCTCGTAAGCGTTCAATGTGCTCAGCTGCAGTTTCTCTGCCTCCAGTCAGCGCTGATGTCGAAATGCTCTGAAGCTTCAAGGCCAGACGGCCCTACGCCCCGTGATGAAGTAAACATCGCAGAGCAAGGTAAACGGGCGATGCACCTCAGCCGCAGCAACCCAGCATTGTCTGCACAATGCGACTACGAGGAGAAGACCATCGATTTACCCCATATCTACGCGATCGAATTACACACAGGAAACCCCAACCACACCACAACTCCGCCGCCGGAAAATGCTTCTTGCCGCTTACTGTCGAAAGCGCATGCTGGTCGTATCGTCATGTCATGCCTCGTAAATACCTCCTTGCGCTTATGCCTGGACTGCTTCCTACTTGTATCAAGCGACCAATCGTCCTCTCCTTCGCTCAGCATCACTTCCTTTTCTTGATCCTGTACCTCCTCTCATCATGATCCTCATCGTTCTCTCATTTGTTTAGCGTCAGCTCCTGCTTGTCGTCCTTAACGCCTGTACCTCCTCCCATCGCGATCGTAATAGTACTCCCGCTCGTAGATACGCTCTTCATACGCACTCCTCGGCGGAGCAGGCACTGGAGGTGGAGGCAGCATCTTCGGCACCCGCTCCATCTCCTCGCGCTCCCATTGGATCTCCCTAATGCGTTCGCGCCGTTCGCGTCGAATGTCTTCGGTAAGTTCCACGAGGTGCAGGACGTCCTCCTGCGAAGCAATGTCAGCAGATTGCGCCATATGTGAACAGACTATTGGGCGAGTAGACTTACGTAGCGCAGGTACTCAATAACGTAGAAGAACTCGTCGGTTTCTTCGTAGGAATATCCCATCTCCTCAATGGCCTCCTTAATGACCAGGTCCTTGGTAATCTCCGTCCACATCTTGTCTTTCGTCTTACCGCGACTGGTCTCTTCCGTGATACGCCGCTCGGTGATTCTGATCTCCTCTTCCCTCTTTGGTGGTGCAGCCCTGCGCCTTTCATCGCGGCTTATGTTGATGTCAATATCAATCTCCTCTTTCGCTGGTGGTGGTGGCAGTGGTGCTGGCGGCGGAGCCGGCGCAGGCAACCCATCTCCGTATTCACTTTCGTAGACTCTATCACCGGTATAGAACTTGCCCTTGCGCTCGCCGTTGTACCTCTCCCAGTAGATGTCCTGTCTACCTCCGCCAACGCCGTCCATGCGCACGCGCTCGGTGCCGGGCGGTATGTCAACCAAGCCCCAGTCTCTGGTCGCTCCATTGTACGCCTCTCCAGGATATGCACGCTCGCGCACCTTGCGATTGTAGTAATCAGCCTCTGCCATAACGTCATCATCGTACCGCCTGCGGATTGGCCCTGCGGAAGGTGACCTTCGACGCGTGCTGGCGCTAACAGAACGCTGCCTCCTCGCCAGCTCTCGGTTGGGACGCTCTTCTCTCTCGAATTTGATGTCGATGTCCTCGTCGTACGCTCGGCCATTGCGCATGCCTTGACGGTGGATCTCGACTTCAAGGTTTTCTTCGCGAGCAGGAGGCGGAGGTGGGCTTGGCGGCGCAGGCGGAGGAGATGGTGTGGGTGAGCGCGCCCGCTCAACGCCATGATCGATGTGTCGGTGGTGGGTGATGACTTCCTGAATGATTGGTGGGCGAATGATTGGCTCTGGTGGTGGAGGTGGAGGGGGCTCCGGGGTGGGCTCACGAGGAGGCTCTGGCTCCGGGCTAGGAGTGCGCTCTCTGCGCCGAATGATGATCTCTTCCTTCTCGTAGTTGCGGGGTGGTGGTGGTGGCGACTCACGCTTGCGGCGTATAATCCACTCTTCACGTTCCTTGGCTACCAGAGCTCCGCGACTCATTGAACGTTCACGCGGTGGTGGCGGCCGGCTCCTTTCGCGCAAGTTGATGTCGATGTCGATTTCTTCCTTGTCGCGCCCACGGTACTCGCTACGCGGGGGTGGAGGCCGGCTCCTCTCACCCAGGTTGATGTCGATGTCGATCTCCTCCTTGTCGCGCCCACGGTACTCGCTACGCGGCGGCGGAGACCGTCGTTCGGTGAAGCGTATTTCCTCTCGGTCAACCTCAGTCCTTGGAGGCGGAGGCCGCTCGCCGCCACCTCGTCTGAAACGGATCTCCTCCACATCACGCTCTCGTACTTCGCTGCGAGAAGGCGCCTCGCTTCGAGCAGGCGGCGCACGTGACCTAGCATCGCGGTCGATGTTAATGTCTATGTCGATGTTCTCGCGCTCGCGAGGCGGTGGTGGCCTTGACCTGGCCCGATCGCGCTCCCGGAAGACAATCTCTTCGTCTCGCTCGCCCCTCGACGGCGTTCCTCTGTCGCGCTCTCGGATGACTATCCTATCCTCCTCAACCCTGTCTGGTGCCCGCGATCTTACCGTCTCCAAGCTCCTCCGTCTGGTCGGCGCTCGACTGTAAGTATCCTCTTCACGCCTCTCATTTCTAATCACCAACGGACCAGCTTGCGACTGGCCATAGTCCTCGCGCAGAAAGTCAGGTACCTTAGGTCCCCGCTCAGTGCGGCGGTCACTGATGACGGTATCCCGCTCTCGCTCCCTCACCGCCGTTTCTCCCCTTGGTGCTCTCGAAACCCTTGACTCTGGGTATCCGCCTCGCTCTCTTGAGATGTCAATATCAATGTCTAAGTCCTCATAGTTCCGCTCTGTCCTGGGGCGCCGGTAGAAGTCACTTTGTCGCTCATCGTAGCGGTCGGCCACTGGATAGTCCCGACGGGACATCGTGTGGACCGTAGAAATGATAGCAGCTTGTGGTGTGCACAGTGAAGCAGATCAACTGCTGAGGTGCAAGGTCGAACCAGCGGCACGGCCAGGCGGCGACGGTTCGCTGTGCCTTCCGAAAGTCGCTGTGTCAGGTGAGCAGGAGGATCAAGCAAGCAGCCCACTTCGGTCAACGCTTTGAAACATCGGCAAGCCGACGCAGAAACAGCAGGACGTACAAAGAAGAAAGGTAGCACAGCTACATAAACAGACGTGCGCCGGGAAGCACAGCAGAAAGGCGATGTGAGCTTCCGTTTGCTTTTCGCAAGGCGCTGCTTGAAAGGGTGGGCTGGAAGGTGGGAGGTGGTGGTGGCCCGTCCATGCAAGCTGACGTAACGCCACGCTCGTCGAAACGAAACAAGTTGTTCCTTTGCGCTGCAACGCCGGCGTGTATGACGAGTCGCATACATTAGCTGGACATTGAACGTCTGCTATAGGCTGCCTTCCCATCGAATAATGACAGAGGTCGATGGTACACCAGTGGCAACAGTACCTTACCCTATGGGCGAGAGTACATGTACATAACGGAAGCTACGCCCGAGAACGAGCAAGACCGCAGCAGCAACCTAGAACCTAGAACATCGAACATAACAAGGCTCATCCCGCTGTCGTGCCATATGGTTCGGACCGGTATCCAAGAAGATTGACCCCTGTCTAGGGTCTATGCCCCCTTTGCCTTGTTGGTTCTGTCTCTTGCGAACACCGAACGACACGAACGGTGGCTGACAACCACCGTGCAGCACGACGTTCCACATCAAAGTCTGCCGAACACCGACCAGGAACCACTCGGCGCAAAAATACTAGACTGCACTGAGATCCTAACTGGCCACGTGATACTTCACTGCGTCGCAATGCCAAGACGGTCACGTCCCTGCCTAGTTGGGCAAGGTAACTAGCTTCACCGAGCACCTTGTTGCGCTCCAAGCAACAGCAACACATCGAGGCCACAAGCCCGTCGGCACCTACTTGCACCACACCCGCATCATGGATAGTCACTCTGTCTGCATCAACGGGTGCGCATCACACGAGGAGATGCCCAGGGCCAGTCGCTTGGAGCCCATCACCCTCCTACCTTTATCGCCACTCTTGATATCGCCTCGCCAACAACGCGTGAAGTTCTTCTCGCAAACACCAGGCTCGAATCCGACAGGCGCCAAACTCTGCACGAACTTCTTCTCACGTGCCCTTCATGTACCACTCGTTCTCCTCCGTCAGCGGGAAAGCAGCAATATACACTGCGCACGCCTCATGATCGCCAGATATTGCTCCGCCTTGGCAGCATGGTACATGTCGACGTGCCACCACACAGTGTCACCAGTGTTCATCTTTGGGACGGGCTCCATGCACTCCTGCAGCCAGAGATCGGCATGAGATGCAGGGCTTGGTAGCTAACAGTCATCTTTCAAGGTGCTAGGAAACCATACCTCACTGTCACTGAACGTCCACTTCCATGATCCCATCATGCCATCCGCGTTCTGAGGTAACAAGAGAAACGGCCTAGGCTGGATGTACGTCTCGGCCCACGGTGTCCGGTTATAGCATCAGGCTACCCTTTCCTGGAGCTGCTGGAGGCAGAGTTGTTGAACCCTGTAAGCTGCAAAAAACCGTGTTTGCGAAGCGCCCTCGAATATTGCCTGCTCCGCGTACTGCCTCACAGCAAGGTCATAGTTATCGTTGTTCTTCCGTTGACCAGAGTACAACGAAGAGTTGGAAGACTGGTATGTCGGACCCGCCCAACGACAACGGCTCCCTGCTTCAATATGCGGACCAAGGCCTGAACAGTTTCTTCTCAGGCAATCAGATCCGGAAACCATCAGAGCACATCGAAGTATCAAGTGAAGCTGTGCCAGAGCTGTCATGCTAGCATGGGTCGAGCTTGCGACAAAGCTTCAGCTGTCTTCAATGATTGCGAGTGGTGATCGGGGTTTGTGAGCAATAGAGTCTGAAGAGAACTAGCACACCAGCCTATGGTCGTTGGTAAGACTACCCACGACGACAAAGAATGGACGTACAGCTATAGTTGCCTTCGATAGCCGGAACATGTGCCCCCAGTCATGTCAACCAATCCTTCCGAGATTAAGGTACCGTGGCCAAAATCTTCCCGTTCCAAGGAGCATAAAGTTTCACACGAACTGCGTGACCGTATTGTAACCAACCGAGGTGGTAAAAACAAGATCAAACGCTCGGGGATGACGGTCTTCGCTGTCAACCCTTACTCTGTTGGCCTCCTTATCACCATTGTCTTTCCATCCACATTGGACACATTTAGTATGGACGACTTGCACAATCAACGAAGCATGTGAGGTAGTCGAGCTTGTGACGATTCCGGTTTACTGGATGAGAACACATGCCGTTTGCTTGAGTATATCGAAATAAACCGTAAGGGCACCAAGCATAACTATCAACGGCATCTGGAAGCATCGAGCCAACCGTATCAGGGCGAAGACTCGATATTGGCTGCGAGCCCAGAGGAGCTCGATGATACTGTGGTCGAGGTGGATTGGAACCTCTGATGAGGCCTCGCGGGTCCGGCTGATACCTTGTCTGCAAGAACAGAATGTAAACAAACAGGTGCAGCTTGGTACGTAGCTTCAGGGCTCAATGAGGAGACAGCCTTCCTAGCTGGTGTAATGAACTCGAAGCGTGAGACAGATGTATGTCGCCGCGAAAGGATCGTAACCCGTCTGATTGAAATCGAAAGCCTTGATCGTGACGTACAGCGCAGCTTCGGTGCCGCATGGTGCAAACACAACTGACGGGAGTCGCAAGACATATTGGTTGTTGATATTGTGACAAATCTTGCCGTGATAAGACTGCTCGGCCAGAGTGGCCCGAGCGTTGTCGAGAACAACAAATTGAAAAGTTTCTTGAACTTCCGACCTGAGCGGTCTCCCTTCGCAATGCCAGCCTCTCTATAAGTCGACTACAACCTCATGTTACGCAGCGCTTGTTTTCGCGCAGTCTGATGGATCCTAGGTAGCGTGTTGATCTTCCTGGCGGAGCCGCCTACACCCGGAGGTAAGGTGTGACTTCTCGCCCATGCCCTGCACATGCTACAGCATCGCATGCGAACGCGAATGGTAACCCTCCAAGCTTATATACTACACGTGAGAGCGTAAGTCGATCTTTCCGCTTTGTCTTGCAACAGCAAACGCTCCTGCTGCTGTGACTCATCTTGTCGAAGCTCGCAACACAGCCTCCTTTCCTTACAGTCATTACGGGTATACCACCAACCTTCGCAGCCTCTCTCGCAAAAAGGACGTTGGGTCTCTTACCTGAATTTTCCTTGGATGCTTGAGCTTGGACAAAGCAACTTAATCTTCCGATCCTTCTGGAGCAACCATGAGCGACAAACAACACGCAAAACACCTAGTTGAGCTCGACGGCCGTACCCTCGAAGGCGGCGGCCAACTGATTAGAATCGCACTGTGCCTCTCAGCATTGACTGGCACACCCGTCCAAATCACCGACATCCGCGGCGCTCGATCTGGAGGCGGTGGACTGAAAGCTCAACATCTCGCTTGTGTCAACTGGCTGGCATATGCCTGCAATGCCGAAGTGGACGGTGGCGAGAAAGGCAGTAAGACCTTGCACTTCAAGCCCGGGAAATTCGAAGGCCTCTCGCCCGCCTTCAAG
>Ga0181469_100098_pt1 | contig 25326 bp, 24 predicted proteins | sample InSIn2SAF170_2_FD_119081 | JGI IMG/M metagenome (GOLD analysis project Ga0181469, IMG submission 119081) | Clean room microbial communities from NASA Spacecraft Assembly Facility at Jet Propulsion Laboratory, Pasadena, California, USA -... ... | reverse complement strand
CTGCTCCTTTTCCTTCGTGATTCCATCGAGCCCACTGAAGTCTCGTCTAGCGTTAGCGAATCCATGGAATTCTTCGACTCCAATCAGTACCTCATTGTGCCCTCTGACGAAAAGACCGAAACCAAACAAGAAGCATCTCTCAAACTTAAGTCTAGTATCAAGCTTGAGCGTAACGAAGGTCCGTCCATTCTCGGCAAACGTCCACGAGTCACTGAGTTCTTCAGTCAACCCACTAGTACTAGGTTGAGGATCAAGCAGGAAGCGCCTATCGAATCTGAGCCTCACATCAAATTTGAGCCTAGTGAAAGCTCATCTGGTCTCAACATACGCACACAATTCCTTGACCAAGTCGATGTTGGCAACGAAGAGCTCGATGCCGATGAGATCCCAGCTGTACAGTCTGAGCCAGATGATGAGCCAGAAGACAATGGAATTGTTCCCCAACAAGCAAGAGCAGTGAATGGAAGTCCCAAGAACCAAAGTGGCTCGCGATATGTACGAGCCTGCAGACACTACAAAAACATAATGAAAGTTCTGCCAGACCCGAAGAACGCCATCGATACTCAGGCTGTTGACGCGTATATGCAAATGACGGAGCTTGTGACCACTCTCAAAGGGGAGCTTGACCACGAGAACGAACAATGTCGTAAGATTCGCCAGTCTCGACGGGAAGGTAATAAGAAATTCAGTGAGGCGAAACAACAATTGGAATATAGCAGGCAACAGATTCGGATGGCCGAGAAAAACTCCAAGACACTCGCGAAGCAGGTCAAAGAACTCAATACACAATTGAAACAGAAGGTGGCTCAGCCTCATAACTATGCCCAGGTTGGACCCGGGCTAGTTTATAACAAGCATACAGCTGAACTAGCAAAATTGCGAACTGAGTACATGAACGAGAAGACTGAGAAAGAGAAGCTGGAGGATGTCTTGGTCGAGGAAACAACAAAGAAACAGGCACTTGAGCAGCAATTGATCGACTCTAACAACGTTCTCGCGCACCTCAAGGAGGAGAAGGAAGAGACAGATCTTCAGCTTAGTCAAGCCGGTGTGGCCGCTAAATGCAAGGACGAGGATGTGGTTGCCATGCGGAATGAGCTCGATGGAATCACGAAGGAAAAGGAGCAGAAGCATCTGCAATTGAGAGAACTTTATGCTGCTAACGAGGTTAAGCAGGCGAAGACTGAGGAACTGGAGCAGGTGGTCAAGGACAAGAAGCAAGAGATACAAAGCCTGAAGGATATCTTCCAGGCTGCTGTGGCTGCACTGTGCTGAGCAGTCAGCATCACAACGGACGGTGAGTTGAGGAAGCAAGATGGGCTGCATCCTACCCAGGTATACGACATGATCTATGGTTGGCAGAATGAGGGCTATGACTGAAATGATCTTGGGCTTGTCTTGAACTTTTCTGCGCTACTTTTAGCATCGTCATCAGAGTGTACATGTAATTCTTCCCAAGCTTGCTTTCACAATCCTCAAAATATCGTTCACATGGTCCAGTCAAGAATCTATACCCAGAAACGTACACACCTGGTTAGGCGCACCAGAGCTTCACCAAACGAAGATTGTTTTACTTCAAAACCCACGCCCTCCGGTGTATACATGTAGGATGAGACTGTAGCTCCTGCTGAAGAATCTTGGACAGCTAAGCATCATGTGAACTTGCTGATGCGCGTATCTATCGGTGGAAGTAATCTCCATCACTACCTAGTGCTTAGCCTCCGGATCTACTGCAACATTTTACAGGTAGGGGACAGGACTGTACACTACGAAGAAGTTACCTAGTTGAGTTGAAGGTTCACAAATACAGTGATCCATTAAAACACAAGCGGGTAGAACATGTGTACCTAGGTATGACCCCGCATATAGTATCATTGGACACCAAGCATTGCAAGATAGAGCTACGTGCGTAGGGAGGTCATAAGAACTTCTCCGCCAGGATTCATGGTCGGAATACTAAAGTACTGTACATTTGCTAAACCACGTCAATATCCCAACTGACTGCTCATCCGGAGGTTAATTATAGGTAGTATCCATAGCTACGACTGGATGTAGGCATCCCCGGCTCCAAAAGCGCACGAGTTTCTACGATACCTACCTACATAGCCTCTCACTCCCACGCATCCCAGCTATACCGCCCAACCACCCTTATCTCAATTTCAACCCACGTCCCCTGCACCTACAACCAGCTCAACCAGCCCAACCATGTCCGCCGAACGCCGCTGGAATGCGCGTCGCTACCACCTCGAAGAAAGCACAACCCTCAACAACAACCGCCGCACAGTGTTTATAGAACACATGACCCCCAACACAAGCGTACCACCCCACTACCACACGCGCTTCACCGAGACATTCGACCTGATATCCGGCTCCATGATCCTGTACTCATCATCTCAGCCGCATTCCTCCGAACCAGATCTCGACGCTCTCGCGGCCTCAAGCCAGAAGCTGGTGGTTGGTGGCAAGCACGTTAGTATGACGCCGGGATTGTATCATCAGTATGTAGCGGGTGACGAGGACACGACGGTGCGCGTAATCTTGACGCCTGGACATAGGGACTTTGAACAGCTCTTGATGGTCTTGAACGGGATGGCTGAGGATGGGGAGTTGGAGGGGTTGGCGGAGAGTGTAGTTTTGATGGCGGTAATTTTTGGGTTGAGTGATGCGTGGCCGATTGGGCCGACGAAGGAGCTTTTGGAGGGGGTGAGGAGGGATAAGGGTGGTGAGATTGAGGAATTGAGAGGACGGTTGTTGGCGAAGTACGATAATGAGGAGGGGTTGAGGAAGTTGATGGCGCGGGACGGGTGAGCAAGAGGTTAGTTGAGTTGATAGATATGGTTGCTTTTGTGGGGGCGTGTTGCTTGTAGGTTTGATCGAGTGAAACATACTTCTCTATTTATCTGTCTGGTGGATGGATGCACGACGAGATGGAACTGAAGCCGGTGATGGCATATGCTGCGCATTAGGCTGGATGGTAGTACGGACATATTTGAGAGGCACTGGAAGCCGGAAGATGGTGAGAAATCGATTGCTTGTGGTACTAATGAGTTTCATTCGAGAAGCATTGGCGGTAGGCGTGAGAGTAAACGTACTCATGTCCACGAAGTCAGGGAAAGGGCTCCCATATGCTGACTGGGTCAAGACTCGGTGGCAGGAGTACAATCTCATCGTGGGATAGGTGTGCACGGGAAAAATGTTATCTGAAGTAAAACGCTCTTCATTTGATGAAGCTCCTCTGAGCCTACGTATGTATCTGGTACAGAATCACTTCGCCCAGATCCAACCATGTCCATGTAACATACTAAAGTAGAGTATGTGTTGTAAAGCAATTCGATATCGTGAAGCTCGGATGCATATCTGTGCTTGATATCACACCCGTTTGTGGTGACGCACGATGAAAATGTCAATATTACCCCCGTTCCCGCTTCGAACGCCAGTGACGCTTGCGTGAACGCTCGAGCAAGCGATCTGAACAACCTGTCTGTTCTCATCACAGACTGTTTGAATCCAGCATGTCCTCCATATTCATCAGTAACTCCACCACCACCACCTATACATCGCATGTATACTATACACTGCATCGTTCATTCTTTTTCATGCTTATAAGTACAAGCATCTCCATATGCACATCTACCATCGAGCCAGAACTGGCAAACCTGCGTCTTGTAGTTCAACGGAAGTCCATCCGGACCAATTGGTGCTTTTCCTTTTCCTTGATGACCTTTTTGCTTCTTCTGCTTGGGCTGCTGATCTCTTACTGAATCGACATTGGCTCCAGGCCATGGATTGGGATTACCGCCTTGGCCGACTGGCAAAGCTAAACCAGCGTTACCAGGCTGAGAAGCAGCTTGTTGGTTGAATGAAGCTAGTAGACCGGCGAGGTTAGGATCGACACCGGGTGTGGAGGTAGGCTGTGGTTGTTGTAGACCCTGTTGCATCTGTTGAGCTTGAGCAACCACGGCCATGAGTTTGGACAAGTCAGGTCCTTGCAGGTCAGACAGTGCAGGCTGTGCTTGTGGCTGGATTGGTTGTTCGTAGAAGGACTGTGGCCAGGTTTGGGGCTGAGTTTGCTGTGGTTGCATACCAGCAAAGTAAAGCGAAAGGTCGACCGCATTGTTCTGAGGTTGCTGGGGTTGAGCTTCGAATGCTTGACGTTTGGCAAGAATCTGCTTCTCACGCTCTCTCACAAAGTCCATTGAAGGCTCACCAAAGTCAACAGCCGGACTAAAGTCATCGTCATCAGCATCCTCAGGCGGTTCTTTCGGTGTGTCTGGTTGATCCCGAGATGTATATGTGCTCATGAGGTTGCCTTCTTCGTGCTTATCTTGGGCTTCGCTGACGGGACTTTCAGGATTTCGTGTCCCACCAAACTTAAAGAAATTTGACTCGAAGAGTTCTTTACCTACAGCATCATAATCAACCTCTGAAGGTGGTGAGTATTCCATCTCGTCTTCGTCCTCATCCATGTCATCAATATCGACCTTGTGTTTGAGCATTTCACCTTCTTTCATCGTGTCACCTGCATCACGCATCATACTGTCTTCGTCACGAGTTTCCTCATCTGGATCATGTACGAAAATTCGAGTTTGCACGAGCTCGCCGTCACTCTTCCATGTTACACGCAATTTCCGCCGAGACTCCTTCCGTAATCGTTTGGCTCGAGTTTCGGGTGATTCGTCGGGATTCTCCTCCAGCTTTGGTGTTGGAGCCTCTTTAGGTTTATCCATATCGGCAAGGAAACCGAGAAAGGAGGAAGTAGGTAGTGCGGAGGCAGTAGGGCGACTCAAGGGTACCTCTGACTTGACTGTGGCGTCCTTCTTGACAGAAACGATGGTCGGTGTCTCAGGTTTTCTTACCACCTCAACTTTTGGTTTAGCTGCTCGCTCCGCAATCGACGTTCCGGGCTTTTTCGAGGCCGACATAAGCGAAGAGAATTGGCTGATCTTAGGCGGCGCAGCAGCCGTCACTTTTGGTCTTGCAGCGACGGTAGAGTTTCCATTGCTCGATACCGCGAGTTTCTGGGGTTTCGCACTCTTGGCTGCCGCAAGTGCAGCGGCCTTGTCCCTGGCAGTTTTCTCGGCGAGCTGTAGACTCAACGGTTTGGATGATGGTTTCACAGCAGGTTTCTTGATCTGCTGAACTGGTTCGCTGCCTTCTCTTGCGCGCTTGACACCAGCTACAGCCGGCACAGCTTTACCGCTCGTACTGCTGGTTGGCGATGCCGGCCCTTGACCGGTAGCTTCAGCTTTCTTGGCGGTATTAGCTTTTGCGTTGTCGACTATCTGCTGGGCAAGCTTTTTGGAGTCATTGGTCGACCGCTTGATGAATCGAGCTAGAATTTTCGTCCATTTGACCTTCTCAAGTATTTCTTCATCCAGTGTGTCAAATTTGCTCCCGAGCTACCGATGTTAGAGAGACCAACAATGGAAGTGAAGGAAAAACATACCTGAAGGATGCCGGTGGCTAAGGAACTGTTGTAATCATCTGCATTGACCCGATCGAGGAGAAAGCTGTAAAGAGCCGATAAGGTGAAGTGGTTCTCTCCTAGTCTTGAAAACAATTAGCATTATATCGGCGGCAGAGTGTAGAAGACGGAAGCATTGCATGATATTGAGCTATTTAAGATGATCACGACCTGCGTACACCGTGTTCTTGGTGTCATAACCACCGGGGCATACTGAAACGCCTGTATGCAGTGTATACAATGCAAGAAGAATGAGACAACCATTGTCACATAAGCTTTACGATTGCATGTAGTCGTTTGAAGCACGTTTGGGATAGTCAAAGCACGGTTGCAGCATTTGATTGGTGCAGGAGGAGGGGATGATACATACCTCTTTAGGATCCACGGGTGACCAAAGTGGGCAACTTTGGCGACGAGCCGCTCTGTGGTTTCACGATGAGTACTGACTGCGGCCTTTAGAGCTGGCACTTGTGATGCAGTGGGTGCAGCGGGTAGTTCTGCCTTCTTGAGCTGTTCATTCTGGGTCTTCCACTGGTCACGAACATTTCGAATCGCCTCACCAACAAATGCGACAGCAGTACGAATCTTGTCAGCACTCGCAGGCTTATTGCGTGGAGACCACACTGCATCCACTACCTCCCACAAGAGCTTCTCTGGCTGGTCGGTGGGCTTGAGAATAGTTATCATGGCAGGCTTAGTCTCAGGAGGGTCATCTTCGATATCCAAATCGTCATCAGAAGCCGAAGCACTACTACCCTTTCCCACACCCTTCTTGCCTCTGGCTTTTGGTTGTTTTGTCACCTTTGGTGCCAAGGGAGCTACATTCTGTGGCTGGAACTGCAAGATTGACTGCTGTACTTGTTGTGAATATGTACCGTTTGGGTGCTGTGTGTTCATTTGAAGAGTTTGTGGAGGTTGCATTTGCAAGTTGTATGGCTGAAGATCCCGAGGATTCAAAGTGCTTGACGTGTGTTGGAAGTACGGAGAGCTCGCGGTTTGCCCAGGGCGTATTCCATTGGGAACTAATTGAGTAATCTTAGCGAGTTCAATTGGCACGTTGACTGGCGTATACTTACGTTGATATGCTTGGCCACCAGCGTTGAGCATGGATGGATCAACAGTGCGATACATCTGAGGTGTTTGTTGATAAGGATATTGCATTGCTTGGGCATTCTTGATTATATGTTAGTACAGGTCTGTGGTGAGCGATTGATCGACTTACTTGTATCTGTGAAACATGTGGTTGTGGGTGAGTTGAAGGATTGGGCATGTTCATATAGTGCGCCTGGTTCACCTGTGGTCGGAATGGCTGCGTAGGCGTTGGTTGCCGCTGCGCTGTAAAGCTGTTGAATCGAGGATCGGCAAATTGCTGATTGTAGTTCATGTTGAAATGATCGAACGGTTGTGGAGAGGCACTTGGTCTGGTAGCCATATGCGAATCAAACGTTGGGTGGGCGGTCGGTCGCTGGTCGTACAAACTTTGGCCATATGGGTGTGAGGAGAAAGTGTTCTGTCCAGGCTTGAATGACGGGAGAGCAGGGCTTTGAGATTGTGTTTGACGTTGTGCCTGGTTGTAAACCGCTTGATTCTGTGGAGGAGGCTGAACCTGATGATGCTGGAAAGCTGTCGAGTCGCCATTGCCAATATCGAACAAGGCAGGGTCGAGGCCTTGAGTGTCATCTTGGTATTGAGCGAAGTCTTGCACACCGTCAAGGAATTGGTTTATGTCGACATTGTTGTTTGGATTATGAAACGGCATGTAAGAATCCTCGGTGGGGTCCATTATGGTATTGTGAAGAACGAGGCTGAACACAATCACGTGGCTGAGGAGGAATGTGGCTGAAATTCAAAAAATTGACGGTAGCGCCCACTGTTTTGGCAGGGTTTGCCACCGCAATCTCACACCCTCGGAAGTTTAGTCCAGACACGCAGGCTGACGTGACAACAACAACAACAACCACATTCGTTATCAACAACGATTTCTGGAAAACAAGTTGGAGGCAGATACCCGAAGTCGAGTAGATATGCGCCGTTAGATGATGGATTTGTTTTGCTGTCTTGCAGCGGAACAGATGACTTGAACGAGGCAATAGAAATCCCCTCTTTCCCTCCTAATGGCTCCTCCCACGCGTAACCACAAGTTTGAGATCGCCTAATAAACCACCATCCACTGAGGAGAATGATAAAGTACAATTCAGTGCTTGCAGATCGAAGCGATCTTTAACTATACTGCCAGAATTTCAGGGTGTTAGACTGCGCAGAAGTCAAGATGCGATGGAAACCTTGCAGAAATCACGCCAACTTTCCGACACACTGATTCGTGTAAAGATCGTGATATGCGTGTCTTGTCTGGTTTGACACAAATTACACGACACACTTTGACAGCGCGACGAGAAGAGTTACAGAGATGAAGAGAGTGTTGTGATGATTAGAGTATGTGTGGTGGTATGAGAAGAGATGGACGACGTTGAAGTTGTAGGAGTGAAGAAGCGCGGTCCTCTACTACAAAAGCCTGCCAAGCCTGCGACTTTTGCGATGACGGAGCCTTGCCAGAGCCGCGCTTTACCCGATCCGGAAAACCAACCATTAATTGTTATGCCTGTGAACTCCTTCGTGTCACAAAGGAAGGAAAGATTTACGGTACCGAGAGTGACGGTTGTGAGAATCAGAGACCAAAGATCTTCTGGAAAGAATTTCAAGCCCCTCCTCACGCACGGAGGTGTGACCAAGTGCGCCTTTATCTGTGAAGGCATAGTCGCAGATGAATGAGCATTAGGTCAAACCTGGGAAGCCAAAGTCAAGATGGCTACCAAGAGTCAGACCCTCAGAGACCGCCAGATTGGTCAGTGCCTCTCCAGTAGTCAGCAAGCACCCTAGCTGACGCGCTTCAGCCTCGATCGAGCGAATACTGAGCCTTAACCATGAACCTTCCGATACCGATGAAACAGATGGCACGAACCAACAAAGCACGCCCCTACTAAATGAAGATGGAGACCCGATATGGAAAGTGCTGGTCTTCGACAACATGGGGAGGGATGTTATCAGCAGCGTCCTACGAGTAAACGATCTCCGAGCAAAGGGCGTCACAATTCATCTGTGAGTACGTAGCAATGCTGAGAGGCATGGCTGACAAGATGTAGGAGCATCAATTCTCCCAGATATCCGATTCCAGATGTGCCAGTCCTATATTTGGTTGAACCCACGGCTGCGAACATACAGCTTGTGTGTTCAGATTTGGCCAAAGGTCTCTACTCTCCAGCATACATTAACTTCATTTCCTCAATACCAAGACCACTGCTGGAAGACTTGGCCGCACAGATAGCCTCGACGAATACAGCAGAGCATATCGCCCAGGTCTACGATCAATTCCTAAACTTCATCGTTGCAGAGCCGGATCTCTTCAGTTTGGGCATGGGAAAAGAAGTATACTACACCTTCAACAGCGGCAAGACTGAACAGACAGTGGCAGATGCAGCCGTGGACAGGATAGTCAGTGGTCTCTTCAGTGTCGCAGTGACCATGGGTTCTGTTCCAATAATTCGCTGCCCACAATCAGAACTTGCAAAAGTAATTGCTACAAAGCTCGACCGCAAACTACGTGATCATGTCCTTAACTCAAAAGACAATCTCTTCTCTCCTGGTCAAAGAGGTCAACAATCAACTTACACCACTCCCTCACGACCAGTCCTAATAATCCTTGATCGCAACATCGACTTGGTTCCCATGCTCTCCCACTCCTGGACCTACCAATCCCTTGTCCACGATGTCCTAAAAATGCATCTCAATCGCATTACTGTCCCGACAGCCAGTGAAGCCAATCCCGATTCGAAACCTAAAGCCTACGATCTCAATGCGTCAGACTTCTTCTGGGCCCGTAACGCCAACTCTCCCTTCCCACAAGTTGCCGAAGACATAGATAAGGAACTAACGAAATACAAAACCGATGCCGAAGAAGTTACTCGCAAGACCGGCGTCACAGATATTGACGACATTGACGATTCGGGCGCCGCATCTGCACAGCACTTGAAGGCTGCAATCTCCTTACTACCTGAACTACGAGAACGAAAGGCAACGCTAGACATGCACATGAACATTGCTACAGCTCTTTTGCGAGGCATCAAAGATCGACAACTGGACAACTTCTTTGAATTGGAAGAGGCTATCACAAAACAAACCCAGGCACAAATGCTTGAGCTTATTAGGAATACTGAGAAGGGCAACAATCCTCTTGACAAACTCCGAATCTTCATAATTTGGTATCTGTCTGTGGATCGAGAGCCAAGCAAATCAGATCTCGCGGAGTTCGAACAAGCTCTTACGGATGCAGGTGTAGGTGATGCTGTTGCAGCTATTCGCCATATCTCGGAAGTACGCTTCTTAACAAGAGGCACCATGATGATGTCCTCCCAACCTACGCAGCCTACAGCAATCTCAAACGCCCCACTCTTTGGTGGACTCGCCTCTCTCGGCAAGAACTTCACAGAGAAACTCTCCAGCACAGGTCTAGGAAGTGCAGTTAGCGCAGTAAACTTCGACTCACTAGTGTCCGGCGTGAAAAACCTTCTACCCCAAAATCGCGATCTCACAGTCACAAAGATAGTAGAGTCGATCATGGATCCAGCCGCCGCCACAACCTCAGCGCTCAGCAAAACAGAAGACTATCTATACTTCGACCCACGTTCCGCACATTCTCGAGGCACAACCGGCGGACCAGCCACCGCGCCTGGAAGAAACGGCGCAGGTCCAGCACCAAGTTTCGGACAGCGGAGACAGGGATACACAGAAGCACTTGTCTTCACTGTCGGAGGAGGCAGTATGGATGAGTACGGCAATTTGCAGGACTGGGTTAAGCGGACTACACTACAAGGAGCAAGTTCAGGTGCTGGAAGCATTAGAGCGAGGAGAGTTATTTACGGCTCGACGGATTTGGTCTCTGGCGAAGATTTCTTGGGCGAGCTCGTCAGATTAGGTAATGATAGATAGATGGGTGGTCTAGTCTGGTGAAGCAGTCTTGCAGCGCAGCTGTAATCATACGGAATTTCAACATGCTTGTCAAACACACACAATTTTCGCTTTACAATGAGGGGGATGATTGTCTTCTTGCTTGGGAGAAAAAGTAAAATCGAGAGAGAGTTGCTGCTTGCACACTTTATGATTTGTGTCTGAATTCCAGCTCTTACCAAGGATGTCGATAGTACGGTACTTCGTTGGAGACGAACAAATTTGTGACGGCAGTATAGTCGTAAGCCCATGCACTTTGACGCCCAGATTGAAGCTATCGTACTGGCTGTACGTAGATTGAACCGGTCTTGTTATTAATCAGGCTGGGGTATCGGGTCGATGCAATCATGTTTGACTTCGTTACCCGATTAGTCTGCTCCACTCTGCCAACGACTGTGGATGTGGTGTGGTACTTTATTTCATCACCCATATTTTGTTTGCTTAGCAGCTCAAAACGCAGTAGATACTGTGCATACATGTCATTTGTGGACGTTGGCTATTACTTATTGGTGTGAGTGATGAGCCGGCTGATTGCACTTTGCGGCTAATTCGGCAGGTCCCGTGTAAGCTGTTCCATTTTCCGTTACTGCTGCTCATAGACGGTTGGACAACTGTCCCAGGCGTCAGATTGATGTGCTGCTCCATGCCGTTACCAAACAAATTCGTCGATGCCATATTGTAGCTCAGAAAAGCGGGTGCTCAGCTCCGGTGATACGGATCGTCATGGTCATGCACAGGTATCGTTGAGCATTCACCCACCCTACGGCACGATGCTCGGGCCGATCATCTTGAAACTGAAGGTTTTCAGTCAGGGGACGGATGAGGAAGAGATGACATGGCGTGTACTGTATGCTTAACCGTGATCCTTCATGACTCGAAAATATCAGTTTTCGGCTAGGGCCCTGGATTCATGAGTCATACAGTACCATCCAGGAATTCAGGAAACCCTCGTGCTTACAGGGCCAAAATTGCAATTTTAGAGCAGCAATAGCAATTTCTGGCCCGTAAGCACGAGAATTTCCTGAATCTTGAGGATCTATTGTAGCAGCTGCGAAGTCGATTGTCCACGACACAGCCACAGCATGCCACCTGAATGAGTCAAGACCGCTGCCTAACTTCAGACAAAGACTCACTCTATACCCAGGTAAAGACACTGATGCCCATCACCAAGAGCCATGTTCTGCAATGGCTTTGTATCGAGGACTGGGACTTCTCAAACAGCGAAGTCCTACCAAGAACAGCACCAACATGGCATGATCGTACTACTTCATGACATCCTCTTTGGGGCAGCCTTTACTCGCGTTTGAGCGTTATCGACCTGCCTGATCAATCACTTTCCGAGCACTCAGTATTGGTGCAAATTCGCTAGACGAATCACCACTGTCAAGCTCTCGATATGTCCACACCCGAAGCCATTGTCCAGAATGCGGTCTTCGAAGAGGAACTCATCGCCCTTACCTCCATCTATAATTCTGAAGTAACAGTTGCAGCCAGAACTCCGGCACACACCTCTCTTGAGATTCGATGGAAGGGAAAGAACTTCTCGTTTCTACTCAGAATCCTGCCGAGCTATCCAGAGACATGTCCTATCTTCCTTGGCATTGATGCATTACTGTTCAGCGTAGATGAGACAGTGAAGCAAACTATAGCACTGTTCGAGGAGTCTTTACGAGAAGCATTCACTCCAGGCCAGGAATGCCTCTTTGACCTCCTTCAGGTATTCGAGTCCAAAATGAATATATTCCCTAAAGACGACCTACTAGAGCAGGAGGTAGAACAATCGAGTCAACACACTCAAATGAACCCTAGCATACTCGTCGACACAGGTCTACTAGAAAGTCAGATAGACTGCAGTGTTTGCCTCGAGATCTTTCTAGGTCAAGATGTGGCAATCCTGGACTGCAAACATGCGTTTTGTACAGATTGCTTGACAGGTATGCAGTGAACCCACCTGCCGAATGAACGTTGCTAATACATCACAGCCGACACAGAGCAAGCTCTCTATTACAAATCCTTACTACGATGCTGTGGCAAACCAGTCCCACTAAACCACCTCCAAAACTACTGCACACTAACACCAAAATCCATGCAATCGTTCCTCCAATGGCACGAAGAAGCCACATCAGCAAACCCACTATACTGCCATATTATCAAATGCAACAAATTCATCCCAGCTCGAAATCGTACCAACGAAAAGGGTTATTGTCCCGAATGTGCTCAACATACATGTGTTGTTTGTCGAAAGAGATGGCATGATGGCGTCTGCATCGAAGGCAAGAGCTGGAGAGAACTTCGCGACAAGCACTGTTTAGCACAATGTCCTCGTTGCAAGATCTTGATTGAACGCATCGAGGGTTGCAATGTGATGTTGTGCAAATGTGGACAGAACTTTTGTTATATGTGTGGAAGACGATTGCTGGGCCACGCGGATCGTCACGACTGTAAGAAGGCGAACGGAACCGTCTAAACTAGACTGTGCTTGGCGAATTCCATGCTTCCGATTTTGCTATCCATGTACAACTTGAACGACACGAACAAACACCTCATCCTCGATGGCTGGCAACTGCAACAGAAAAACATAATCGATCTAACCAGAATGGCCATCTCTGACGCAACGAAACATCGAGACATCTTTATGAGTCGCACCATCTTGAATTTCTTATATCGAAGATCCAAGCGACATACACACACTCTGGAATGGTTCGAGGTGCTACACTGTCGGTCCCTGCTTGTTGTTAGCACGCATCAGCACACAACGACTTCGGGTATAGGACTATACACCCAACAAGGGCCGATCTGGTTCAGTATCAATACAACTTCACTTCAGTCTTTAAACTACGACAACCACCATTTTGCTCGGCGTCACAATCTTTATTCGACGCTAATGCGTGCTAACATTAAGCAGGGATGAGGACTGTGTAGGGTTCAGGGTTTAAGACCATGGCACAAGTCATCAACATTCATGACTTTGCCATTGACAGGGGCAGAATCATGGGGTTAGAGAGCGATATCTTGGCTATGTTATGTGTGTTCCGCAATCCAACATTGCCAAACTCACATCCTGTACTTTATGCCAAACTTCATGTTCTGCACAACCCTTCAAATGTTCTAACTTGCAATAATTATCCTCCCGTACTGAAATGTTCTCTGTATTTCATGCATTCTTTCACGATGGCACCGAACAAGTCTATCAACGATTCCTCCTCCATAATCTTTGCTCCTGGTGATCTGCTCCTCCCCGTAGATTCCTCCTCATCCATTTCGGCGCAGATTATCCGTTATGCGAGATGGAAGAGGCATTTTGGGTGAGCGTATAAGAGAACAGAGCACTTGTAAACCAATGGCTTCATGTCTGTCTCCTTGAGAAAATGACAGACACAAGAGCGGCTAGGAAGGCAGACCCCCTATCGACACGTACTGCATCTGCTATCAACCATCGGGACAAAGTTAAGCCGCCTCCGACGCTAATGTACCCCTTTTCCCTTGTTCCAACAACAGTCCCATATTGTCGTGTTAATTACCTAGGTATATGATGTTGTCGATACTGTAGTTGTTTGTATGCCTGGAGGATGTGATACGAGGAGACCTGAAAACATTCATGTATTGGAAGTGACGATCTGTGTATTCTGCCATGAAACCTTCCTCCTAATTACCTACGTACACGTACCTAGGTACTTTGTGCGAGTAAGAACAAGAGTGTATACGCTGCCAGATACAGTACAACAAGAGCAGCGTCCTATCTGGACCTTTACGGCCAGTGGAATGCCAGCATTTCTAACCATATCTTGCTGGCAAATAACCAGCCTTGTGGGGGTATATGCACACTCCTAAGCATGGACAAAACTCCAATGGCTCCTGCCATGCACAACGTAACAAAACAACCAACTCCTAGACCACACTCGAGTGGCGTCTCCGACCGGTTTGCAACAACCCATTCGTGTAACCAATCAACGCCAATCATTAATTCTGACGACTTCATCGTCGTCATCAACTGGGACACCTGGCGGATCTTCACTCCACTCCCTTCTTCGCGGATCTCTAGCCCTCTCTATCTTCATCGTTGCTTTCGCCCGTTCAACCTCGACATGATACTCCGCGGCTGCCTCCAGTAACCTATTTCCAACCGTCTTCCTCGTCTCCTTCTCTTGCTTCTTGTTCTCCAATTCACACTTGGGCCGAACATCACTCTCCATCACTTCCAATTCTTTCTCCATCTTCAACTTCAAGGCCTGCACTTCAAAGATATTGGTGATAGCAGCCTTGCGTTCCTCAAATTCTGCTGCATGGGCCTGTCGCATCGAGAGGATAGCCGTCTGAATCTGCTCGTTGCGTGTGCTAATCTCGTCCTGTGTCTGTAGCTTGAGCTCGTCGATAGCAGCCCATTCCTGTGCACGAGTTTCTCGCGCTTCCGACACAGCCCAATAGAAGTCGTCCTGTTCTGCATAGCCAGGGTGTGTGTCGATGATCGTGGGCTCGTCTTCATAACGGTATCCTCGCTCCTCCCAGTACAGGTTCCAGGACTCATGTTCAGCGCAGTAGTATGCTCCAATTGGAGCGTCGGAGTCCTCCTCGTTACCCTCTTCTTCGTCACTACTATCTGCCACTTGGTATTCAAGCCGCAGAGAAAACACAACCTCTCCCGGTTCCTGTGCCTCAACTTCTTCCTCAGATTCTTCGCTTCCTTCTTCGAATTCTTCCACTTCGTAGGGAACCACAACTTGCTGTCCATCATGAACGACGTGGGCTTTCACACATTCCCGACAACAGGGGCAGGAGCAGTGTCCGTCCAGCCAATCTTGGGTGCAGCTTATGTGCCAGGCATTACCACAAGTATTGTGTTTCCATAGTGTTTCGTCCTCCTTGACCGTTACCCGACAGATCCAGCACATCGAGTCCCGTGCTGCAGCATTTGTTGGACCGACATGTTGCGATATGTCCTTGGTCAACTCTAGTGGGAAAGGGGAGGTTGGTAGGAGAGTCGACATGCTGGTTATGATGAACTTTCCACCAATCTGTGTGATGAAAGCTGATCTTAGATAGACTCAGTAGTATCCATACGAATTCTCGTACACCAGACAAGCTCAGAAGAACCTATGCTTGAACGCCAGACTTGGAAGCTAGATGCACTGAAAATGAAGTAGGTTCGCTGTCCAAAGGTAGATCCGTTACCACAGCCGTAATCAAGTTGATGAAAGAAAACTTTTCGAAAGAAGATCCGGCAATGAAGGCGTAGGTATTTGTACTGCTAGCTTGAGCACCGGCGTGGTCATGTGAATCGCAATACGCGATATGGTTGCAACGACAAAGCCGACGTCACTCCAGAAACTGCTATGGCGAAACGACGACGACATCATAAACAACAAAGACACATAGTACCCTGTCTGTGGAAACTGTCTCATATGTATGAAGTGTTGTTGGCCGAACAAAGTTCCATAGATACTACTACAACATCAATGTATTCACCGATAAGTGATACTACCTATGACATGGGACTATTCCAAGGTCTATTAAGAAACAAAAGGATTAGACCAATATCAGTCAGTACCTGGAAATTCAACATGACTGTTTTCTGATTTAAGCTTAGAACAGAAGAGTGTTCCGAGATCTATAGGAAAAGACGATGAGATATACAAATTGCCCGAGGTTGTATCGGACCGTAGCCTGATGTGTCGAAGCCATAGGAGATGGAGAGACCGAGATTATGCATATAAGTCAATAACTAGGTAAGAAAGTGTATTAAAAATGGCTTGTTAAAGGCCTAAAGCTACCTCAGCAAGCGTATCACCGTTTCCGGCACCATAGTTCTATCATGGATCCACCGTATAATTATTTCTATTGTAGCAACGTAACTTTAGTGGTACTGCGATCATACCTAATGTAAAGGTACGCACAAAAGAAAAAGTCCGTGGCTAATCTCGTGGAATATGAAAGAGACAAGTCTTGCACTCGTACAAAGTTTAGAAAAGTAAGAAGAGGAGAGAGACGAAGCGAAGGAGAGGAAGAAGCCGAAACAATTAAGAATTAGATTATCTATCTACGATTGAGCTATAGAAGAGTGGAATTCTGAGGGAAGTCCGCTGGGAATAGTAAATATCTTGTTAGCCAACCATAAAACCACTTTATCGTAGGTGTATAGTAGCTCATCAACCGCTGTAGAAACATGATCAAAACAGCGTTAGCCAGAATAACAGAAAGATTCTGTGGAGAAGTAGACATGTTCTTTGAGGAAATTGTACACTGGTACGTTCCGCTCGGGACTGAATTCGAGGCATTCTTCACGATTCCAATCCTCGTTGTAGCCTAGTAGTGAGCATGCTAATCAGTCTATGATTAAAGACTCATACAGACGCTGAGGTCTACAGTGGCACTGAGGATAACCAAAAAATACTAAACGAAAGAATCGTAAACAAAGTGTAGGTTCGAAATAAGAACGAACTCATCCTGCAAAGGGCTCAATACCGTGATGCTGAAAATCAGCTGCGACAACTACTTCTAACTTCAATATCACAAAAAAGAAAGACACACACTTTTAAAAGAAAAGAAAACCAACTCGAACGAGCAGCAAAACTACAACCCTTGATCCAGTCCCCTCCCCTCTTTGCTGCAGCCCCAGCGCAAGACATAGGACTTTGTGATTGAACACAGCACCGCCGGTAATGAAGGATCGTAAGAAATACAGTTATAGAAACCCCATCCATGTCTGGTATAGTTGATGTTGAACGTTCGAACAGAAACGCTACCATTGGGCCAACCATCAGCACACTTCGCTAGGGATTTTTTGATACCAAATATTTCGTGTTTGAAACTTATATCCCTTTCACTGCATGCAGCCTTGCGGGCCGTGTTTGTCCGGAGCTTTGGGTATACCGCGTTTGCACGGAGTATTGGCACGGTTTCGGCACACGCAGTTCGTGTTGGTGCTGTCGTACAGTGCCGAATCGAAGTCGAGGTCAGACTTACATATACTTTGCGATGCCTCCTTTCACCTTACACTGCATCAGGTGCTTGTACTCAACAAGAATGACGTGACATTGCTAGTGGCCATCACACTTACAGAACGATGCTCCAATGCTATATCATCGACCTCATTCTTACGTATCACTACCATGCTCTCAATGTTATCGAGTCTGCCACGTGCCTATGACAGTCCAGCACAGGACGAAAAGCGAAGCAGCATGATAGTGGAGCCCAGTACGTGTTGTGTTCCGTGATACAGTACCATAGTACTGTGCCGATGATAATGGTGGAACTGATATCATATCGACCATCTTTGGCTTGTGATGGAGGAGTAATATTAAAGTTCAGAGCGAGAATTGCTCTCAGGACTCGAATATGTGCACCTTTTGATGGAGGTATTTGTCAAGGTGTTGTAGTCAGGTTCGCAGTGCCGACCTGGTTGTACACTTGGAGGCACCGCTCTAGAATTTTAATTGTTGTCTTTCTAACAAGTTTCATGAAGTGGTCAATACAAGCTTCTGCGGCGTCCAAGACTCATGGGTGATTAGAACAAGTCAGCAAGACGTTTTCCTGTCAAGAGCGGGAAGATCCGACCCCGCCGAAAATGCCAATAAATACACGTCACTATCCCTGTTTTTTTGCCTTGGCAGGAACTACCCAGTCTCACATGCAACGACAAAAGCCACGATGAAGGAGGACCATGCAATCTCAACATGCCGTTCGATTCGCTGCTAGATGAGGTAAGAATGAGGGGTATTCCAGGTACCTTCCTCCCATCTTGTTTACGAGAGGTGAGATCATGCAGGCCCCGCAGCTAGTGGGCTGAAACGCATCCACATGCTGAGTCTAGACAACAACAATGACTTTTCAACGTGAATGCTGGTCCACACAAACGAGCACTTCCAAGCTGAAGAATCTCTCAAGCTGCATCACAGCCACACTACGAACGCCTGGAACTTTCTAGTCAGGCCACAAAGGGTCCAATAGGTTTGACGCACGTGGTAAGAACCCCCGAGCCGACAAGCATAAATACCTATACTCCATCGCCTTACATTGAAACAATCTCTTCAATCCTTCAAAGCCAAATAGACTGAATCCAGACACAGTCAGACACCTCTCAACCTACACAGCCAAAACAAACCACTACCTGCCTTCCAACAACCGCAAAAATGGGTGACCGTATCAACTCTGGTGAACGCCTGTACCCCGGCAACTCCAAAACCTCTCAAAACGGCAACTACACCCTCATCTTCCAAGAAGACAGCAACTTCGTTCTGTACAAGAAGGACGGCGACAACCAAACCCCAATCTGGGCATCTGAGACCTACGACGGTGACAACAGTGCAACCAACAAGTCAGTTGTCATGCAGGAAGACGGCAACTTCGTCATGTACAACGGTGATGGACAAGCGATCTGGGCTTCTAGTACCTCGAACTATGAGGGCATGCAGACACCATATGTTCTTGTGCAGGATGATGGAAACGTCGTCCTTTACGATGAGAACGTGCAGGGTCAGGCCTTCTGGAACACTGGTACTTACCAGAGCTGAGCGGGCTTGTGAGGTGAATTGAAGGACTCGAAAGGACGGGACGTTTCATGCCTGGGAATCGAGTCGGCTTTCAAGTCTGTCTTTCAAAACAAAGCATTCTTCGATGAATACGCACAGCATAAACATTGTTAAAGGCTGTTGAAGCCAGATAGTATCGTTAGGAAAACCAACGATATATGACATCCCATCAAGCTCTCGCAGAACGACGTGCTATATCCAAATACTTAGTACTCGTGACAGCCAGTAGCTCGAACAACCACGAATTCACGTGCTGGTAGAAATCCCATCTCTTGTCTCCCCACATAACTCATCTCCCTCATACCATCCATTGAACATCACAAGCCCAGGATAATCCCACTGTAGTCTGATAACTTATCCAACATTCCAGAAGGCTACACTGCGGTTTAATAACCCATCCGACGTTCCGAGGCCCAGGCCACGCTGAATCTCGACATCACTCACTCACTCACTCACACTCCGCCATGTCAAAGCAAAGCCCCCAAAGAATCAAACTCACCAATCATGTCGCAGTGCAAATCGACAGAACCATCAACCCCCGCACACCACCGACCCGACCTAGACAGCTTCCAAATCCTCAATCGATCATAGCTTCTCCTTCCCCTCCTCCTTCTCCCCCTTGAGAACTTCTTTAACCCCCTCCCCAAAGTCCTCCAAAAATCTCCACAGCAACTTCTCCCTCCACCCATTCTTCTTCCACTCATTCGCCTCTCGCGGAAAAAAATTCTCCCGCCCTAGCACCTCCCGCACATGTGCATCATGCGCAAACACATACCACACATTCTCATCCGCATCCGCAAGCATAGTTTTCTTGATCGTTTCGATGGCAAGTGGAATATCCGTGCCCATAGCCGGGTCGAAGAACGGCGTCGTGGCTGCTGGGGTACGATTGCGGTTCTCTAAAGTTTGGAGGGATTCGAAGAGGCTACCTGGGCAGATTGAGCGGTAGTTTTGTGGGAGGGTTTGCGACAGGGTGCCGAGGGAGGTTGTTGGGAGGGAGGAGGGGAGGGGGAGATGGGGGGATGGACGGAGTTCGCCGGAGTGGTGGGTCAGGTCACCGCCCATGAAGATGTATGTTGATTGAGGGGACGTGGTTGTGCGGGCTAGACCGGCTAGATGGCCTGTTGCGTGGCCGGGGGTGTTGAGGAGGTAGAAGGAGCCGTCGGAGAAGTAGTCGTGGGCTTGGAAGGGGCCGATTTGGAGCGTGTTGGGTTCGGTGAAGGTTATTTCTTGGAGTTCGCGGTTGCTATAGGGTGGGAAAGGGATGAGGGTTAGTGGTTGGGTGGGGTTTTTGGGTGGTGGTGGAGAGTGGGAGGAGGAGGAGGGGGGACTTACGCGAAATCGCTTTCTCGTACGAAGGCTTTCGGGTTTGTTGGGTATGCGGGTAGGAGTTCGTTTTTGAAGCCTGGGCCTACGATGACTTTGGTGGAATGTGGGAAGTGATTTGGGTTGCCGATGTGATCCCAATGATAGTGACTGTCGCATTACAGTAGCTCGTTAGCGTATACCAGCGATTCATTGCTTAGACTTTTCCTGACTCATGACTGACTGCCTGAGCCTCAACCATAATGGCAAGGATTTTTGTGAACTCACCTCCACACAATTGCCTCCACATCTGCTGGCTTCACATTCTCCGCCTCCAAAATCTCCGTCGTCGGCTTCTCAACATGAACCTCCCAACCGTTCGTCTTTAGTCTGTGCGCTACTGCTGGAGCCATATCTTGCCAATCCACTGGAATACCCAGGTCGAACAATACCTTGCGACCTGAATCATGCTCAACCAGGAATGACCAGGTAGGTAATGGTGGCATAACGTCCAAACCCGGCATGTGTGGTTCCATCAAGGTTTTGAAACGAAGGTTGTTGATCCGGGATGTCGAATCAATGATACGGACTGTAACCGATTTACCGGCGGGAATCTTGGATGTGAAAGAGGACGACATGGTGCCGGTTCAGGGTATTGTTGGAGTCGGTGCAGACTTGGTTGGAAGTTCAATTGCTGGTATTGAGGTGAGGTCGATGATTGTTCTTGAGCTTTGTCGCTACTTTGGATGACCTCAAAACGGTCAATGGTATGTATTCTTTTACTTTTGAAAGTGGAATTGTTAGTTCAGTGAAGTTGAAATGAGCTGTATCATTCGAGACGACTTTAGCGCGTCGTCTTCGAGATACTTGATACTCCAACATTCACTTCCACGGCTAACGTAATGGCTTCATTGCGACATCATCCTTCTCCATCGTCATGGAGTGGAGATTCGCTCTGCTTAGATGGAAGATGAGGGGTTGAAGGTAAAGCCAAACATGACTGTGCCGAGATCCAACTTGCATTTACGAATATAAGCAGCACAGCGACCAGTATACACAAGCTGGATACCTCGTTGTACTACATGTATCCCAGATTGGCCTTGGCTGATATGGCGTCACGTGGTACGCAGATAATCCAACTAGAGCACTCAAATCGACTTGGAATATAGGATACCTCGAAAGGGATCCGGAAGATGTGGTCATCATCCCCGTCGGATATACTATACAAGAACATACAAGCTCCATCACCCGGAGCGATAATGAAAGACCCGCGTAACGTATTGTCCTCCAAGACAATCCGAAATGGAGTACTGGAGAGGCGGTGATACATCATATACTCAGATGAGTGGTTCGCCGACAAGAGCTACGAGACAGTTCAAGTCAAGTCAATGGTTGCCATCCTACTTGTCTATATGAACACGTATCTATTGATTAGTCAATGCTACCCAGCTATGCATCTCTCCTATCCTCCTACCCTAGCTTCTCCATCCAAATCACGAAGTGGCAAACACGTTAATCACTAGCCGCGAATCCGGCCACAACCTGTCCCTCCCTCTCAGTGCCAATCGCATTTCCAATTTCGCCACCACCCTCCTCCATCCTTCTCCTCCTCTCCTCCACCAACCTCCCAACCCTTCGATTCATATCCTCAATCTCCCTCCTCGCCCCATCCCAACTCCTCCTCCGTCCCCCAGACTCAAACAATCGAAAAACATGCGGCGAAAGCACTCCATCCATCAACACCTTACAAAACTCCCTCTCTCTCCACCAAAACGTCCATCCCTGTGCCGAAAAAAGCCCCAAATTCTCGTCAACATTCGCGCCAATAACATCCTGAACCCAGGCTAGCCACGGCCCGTTCCGGACACTGAGAGACAGAAAGCGGCCCGTAGGACTCGCAGCGCGGACAGCGTTGGACCAGAGGATGTGGTTCTGGTACCAGGTGTACATGTCTTGTGATGGGGGTAGGGAAGGGGAGGTGGGCGAGGAGGACCAGAGTTGGGCGATGGCCATGCTTGAGAGGTCGGCGGCTACGAAGGCGGGTGGGACGAGGGCTAGGCCGATGAAGGCGAGGATTTGCGGGTGTGCGAGGCTGAAGATGTTTTGGTAGAGCAGGGGTGTTGCTTGAGTTGGGGTAATGTTTCGGAGGGTGGTGGTGCATTTGTCGTGCTCGGAGGGATTTGAGCTGAAATTGGCTGGGAGGTTGGAGTGGTGGTGGGTCTGCGTACCTGGAACGACGGTTGGATCGTGCTCTCCGAGGATTGAGAAGTCGGGACGGTAGCCGGTACACCAGATTATTACGTCCACATGCAGAGCTTCACTGTCTTCGAGTTCGATGGTGTTAGACCCGATAACACGTTTGGGTGTTGCGACAGATTTGATTTTGCCGGCGCGCAAAAGTGGGATGAGTGAGTCCGACGCAGTCGGAACCTGATGTGCTAAGTTTGGTATGGGTGTCAACCTCCACTGTGGTTCATAACCGCCCCAACTTGACTTGACAATATTTCCTATGAACTTGTCTGCTAACGCACGGCCTAGGCTCATGTTGTAAGCATCTATTGTGTCTCTGATACCAGATAGTCGGTAAGTACCACCGTGATCAAGACATGTGCCGTTTTTGAGGATCCGCGGCAACACAGCCGCGCCATAACGATGGGCCAAGTATATTGAGTTGGCATAGGGGACAAGAGCAGTGACGGTGTCGGCTGCTGTGTTGCCGACACCCACTACCATGACTCGTTTGCCGGTAAAGATAGCAGGATCTTTGAATGCAGCGGAATGCAGTATTTGGCCTTTGAAATCGTCCTTGCCAGGCAGATCTGGGACGATTGGTTTGCTTTGTGGACCGGAAGCGACGATTAGTTTGTCGAATTCTAGCTTTTCTACAGGTTGGTGCCCATCAGCTGGCTGGATTTCAAGCAGCCACTTCGCTTTGTCTACATTCAGTGTGACCGACTTGATTCTCGTCGATAGACGTAGGTGTGGTCTCAGATCAAAGTGGTCTGCGTATTTGTTGAGGTAGTTGTCGAACTGCAGAGCCGTCGGCACTGCCTTCATTCTCGTTTCCATACCATGTCTGGTCTGCTCGACTCGTGCAGCCACATCCGCTTGCGAGTCATGTATCCTAGATTCAATGCCATGCCGTGTGTTCTCCACCTGTGCTTGCGTTGCCAATCTAGTCTGGTCAATTTGACGCTCAATGTCAGTTCTTGTGTGGTCTAGCTGGTTGCCAATGTCTGCTCTGGTGCTCTGGTATTCATCTTCGATCCTTGATCGAGTCTGCTGGTATTGCGAGTTGGCGCCCTCCCTGGCCTGTTGGTATTGGGAGGTCAGTCCATCTCTCGTAGTTGCGATATGTGCATCGACACCACGTCGTGCTTGGGAAAGCCTCGTCTCAAGTCCAGGTCTAATGTTAGTTATCCGGTCGTCTAGATCAGCTCCCGTCTCGTATACTTGCGAACGAAAGCCTTTCTGCACGTCCGAGAATCGGGATTCTGCACCCAGTCTTGCTTGCGAAACTCTCGATTCGAGTCCTCGTCGTGCAGTGCCGAATTTCTCATCGACGTTGTACCGCCAGTCATCTAGGTCTTGTCTTTCCTGGGGAGCGCCAAAGCGACTTCGATTACCCAACGATGGCGGCGGAGCTCTGGTATTGCTTGTAATGCTGACGTAAGATTCGGGAGTGTTGACTTCGATGTCCCTTTTGACATTCTCATACATGTTCTCAATAATCTTGACTTCCTCTCTGAGATCAATGTCTAGGTCGCCCCTAGCAAACTCACGTTCTCGCTGTTCAATGTACTCTCGAACTTTTACTATCTCGTTGGCATAGTATTTGAGTCGATGAGGTAAGCCGGAACCCTTCAGATAGGTTAGAAAGCCAGCCAGGACGGTGTTGATTGCGCCGAACGCGGTGACGGCTGATCGCGGACCATTGCCGGCACCCAGAGCTGTTAGAGCGGCAGCAAAGACGATCTGCATGCCCAAGGCACCATTGATTGCCATGGAGTAAGTCTTGTATTGTTTCTTGTAAGTTCTCTCTGCCTTGACGATTCGTTGATAGATTCCTACATTGGCAACTGGCCTGTTTGAACCGACGAGGTCAGGCTCGTTGTGGATACCAACATAGTGACGGAACTGAGTGAGCGTGTCCTGGACGTGCGCATCTCGAGGCTGCGAAGGAATGCTAGCTATGGCAGCCGAGTCATTCTCCGGAGGCCGATTCAAACCTTTCTCCGCGTCAGCATGCGAAACGATCTTTGTAAGAATCGACGATAGGCGCATTTTGTAGTCGCAACAAGCGTAAGCAAGAACGATAGCCTTGGCCACGCGCCATGGCGAGGGCGGGAGCTGTTAAGTACAGATCATTCCCATGCCCTGGCGCGCGCCATTCGAGAGCATGCATGGTAGATATTCAGCTGCAATGCAACAGCCAAACCTTGAATTGTGATCAGGGTCTTCATCCGTCCAAGTTGACCAATACCATGTAAGAACAAGCCAAATAAAGAAGGAGAGGCCGGAGAGGAATGGGGAGTGGCTTTGCACTTGAACCGAAGGAGGTGTTTATGCGCAAGCCATAACACAGTAGCGCGTGATAAATCACGTACATGGAACCCCTTAGCAAGGTCGATCCTCCAATCAAACTCTTCCCTGCCCGATCTACAAGGTCTGGCCGTCCTCGACAACACGATACATCTGATCGAGGTCAGTGCTTGCGTAAGGAAGCCTTCATTCAGTGCATAGCATAGTATAGCTTTGGAGAGTCGCAAACGATATCGTTGAAGAGTGTTACAACGACATCACACATAAATTGTACAGTACTGTACGTGAAAGAGTTCAGTTGTTACTGTACTCCATATTCACAGCGGAATGCTGCACTTTGGGGATTGAGTTCAGTGGAGAAGGCTAACGTCAACTACCCCAATCTCGGACTGACCCCGATTCCGGACGCGGTCCACTTCAGTAATTGCATACCACTACTTTTTCATCCACTTCTTACAACTCCACCAATTCTCGATGGATTCACGTACA
>Ga0181469_100097_pt1 | contig 25416 bp, 17 predicted proteins | sample InSIn2SAF170_2_FD_119081 | JGI IMG/M metagenome (GOLD analysis project Ga0181469, IMG submission 119081) | Clean room microbial communities from NASA Spacecraft Assembly Facility at Jet Propulsion Laboratory, Pasadena, California, USA -... ... | reverse complement strand
TATTTCCCTCTGCTTGCACTGCAAAACCGCTCTCCTGGCCGAGCCTCCCCCAGATAATGTACCTTTCGCCAATTGGACGGCACAGATTCAGTGGTGTCGAATTCTCTCTTCCCAGAAACACTATTCGATGGGAGTGTTTGCTCTAGGCTACCTATTGTGTTCCATGAATCCAGAGAAGCCTGTGTATCGGTCTCGATAATCTCCTTTGCAAGGAGTGGTTCATTGCGCTCGGAGTCTGCAGGATTATCCACGTCGTCACAAGTGTCGCTCTTCTGAAGATAAGCCTCTAAAGACCAAAGACCTTGGTATGTTACGGCATTCTGGCTGTTGGACTTGATGGCCTCGCTTTGGGCTATTTGTAAAGGCTTATGTTCAACGACATCAGTGGACCGATACGAAGAATGGTCATGTACAACAATGGCTGGTTTCAGTTGTTCAGATGCTGCGTTGACATGATCAATTGAAGGAGCTCCATTCGAATCACGGAAGGATGGTCGAGGATGTCGAGTAAATCCAATTTTTCGAAATGATACGCCGAGGCCAAGCTGATCTGTACAATTTTGTCGCTCATGGCTTCTCTTTCCTTCGTCGTGAGCTGACCTCACTGTCCGAGATGTGACTGCTGTGTGCGCATATCGTTTTGATGGAGAACCGGACTTTATATAGTGTTTGTAGACGCAAAATTGTGCCAGCTGCGGAGCAGAGCTCAGGACACTCCTCTGGACGGAGACATGCTCTAATTTCCAAGAGTGACAAGCACAGCGCTTTGTATCCTTAGATGCGGCGAAGAAATTGAACAGTCGGGACATGCATCTGCTTCACGGAACACCAGCGCAGCAGACCACTTGACATGTCCACACTGATCAGAGAAGACGTCGGGTTGACGATGAGCAGACAAAGAGCAGCAACAATTGCAGGAGGAATTTAGGTTGTCTGTAAATGGCAAGTCAAGCGCAGCGCAGTCTGGTCTCCATTACTGATAGCACTTCAACCGCTAGCAGTAGTCACTCACTATTCGCGACTCGGCGACCACCAGAAATATCCAACGACTTGCCAGTGCATTTAGACTCGCGATACGCGACGGCAATTATTCTAAGTGCAACAATTTGAGGCTCCTAAGACCAGAACGCACTAAATCCTACTTCGGAACACGTGTTCCACCCTTGCGACTAAACGCAAGCCATTCCACTCCCTTGATTGCAAATAGTGCAGGACGACAACGCGACTAGCAACCAGCTGCATTGGGTTCTACAGCACGGCCAGGAGAGCGGTTTTGCAGTGCAAGCAGAGGGAAATACTCAAGGACTCATACTAGAAAGGAGTCGCACCAAACCCGCAGGTCGAATTGAATGGACTTACATATCAAAACTGCATGCGCATTCCCACCATCATAGTCTGTTCCCATGAGTGAGCGCATACGTACGATGAACGGTCATACGGCTGAGAAACAACGCTCAGTGACACCGTCAACTTACCTTGGCAAGCGAAAACGGTCTGCGTCTCCAGAAAAACCACAGTTGAACGGGAAAGTTGGTAGCAATGGTTCAGATATTGATAATATTATTCGCGAAGTCAAGAAGTATGTCACTAAGCCAAATCCGTGATGCATACTAACGTGTTGAGTTCCAGGTACGATATTGCTCTATTGTTGATGAGCTGCACCCTGCCAAACCGTGCCAGCAACGTGTCTTCTGCGAAGAAGCAAAAGATAGATTCGGAGACTGACACCATTGACGGTCGACTAGCCTTCCAGCACTACACTTCGACCGAGCAGCTTGTTACAGATCTTCGACAGGCCATAGCCATATTCAAGAACAACAACCCGCCTCTCACAGGCCAGGACGACCAATCTTCAACGAACGAGCTGGGCAAGATTGAGCATATTCTGTCGCAATATTCGCGTGATGTCGCTGGTGCTGACAAGCATTCCCTGCAATTCCAGGGACAAGCAGGTGAGGTGCTGACCTTACGTAGCACTGTTGAAGGCGGGGGCACAAAACAGTTGTTTACTGGTCTTCGAATCCGAGCCGACAAAAACGTGGACATGGAAAATATCGATGTCAGAAAGCTCCCTAATGGCTTGGACGTTGTAGAAGCAACTTCTCTCAACACCAGTGAGCTAGTTGCAGATAAAAGCATCCGCACCTTTGGCGAGGTCTTTCGGCAAACACGCAATGTTCGCCCACTAGAGCACCCAAAAAGTTCCAGAGGCACTAGGAAGAATTTGTTGGAATTTATACCCCCTGTTGATTCCCTAACAACTTTCCGGAAGGACGACTACAGGGTGGCCTCGTTGAGTGCAGGATCTTGGCTTGATTATTCAATCTCCGAACTTGACTCAAGCAAGCCGCTTCACGAGCAGCTTAAATCATTAAAGCCAGATACTCAAGCTCTATTCAAGTCTACGTTTTCGTCCTTTGCTCCCTCAGAAGACAACGCCAGTGCTGTTGTCTCTCGCGCAGATCGAAGTCGGCAATGGTACAGAAAATACGGTTCTCAGGCGCTGGGCAAGATTTTCGATATCGATACCACAACCGAGTATCCCGAACTGGACGACGACTTCCCCCATCTAATCGCCAATTACATTCCTGACGAAGTAGAACCAAGCTACGATTGGCCAGAGGACACAGCACGTGGAGACGAACCCGATGATATTCTCGACGAGATTTCGGAGCTGGTACAGACACTAAGCTCATACCAAAGACTGCGTGATCTCGACAGAAACCAGTTGGATACTGGCTCAAAGCCTACCAGCCCTGAGATAAGTATATTTGAGATGTTACGGATTCAGCTGAAAATATTGGTGGATTCCCTTCCTCCCTTCGCGCTCGCCAAACTGGATGGCGATCAGCTGAAAGAATTGAACATTAGCACAAACATCTTAGTGTCGACACCCGACATCATGGGCACCGGACAGCCTGATGAGTACACTCTTCGGAAAACACGGATGGCGCAAGCTCAACAAGCTCCTGTGCAGCGGCCTGTCAGCCAAGCACAGCCACCTACTCGAAACAGCTACACTAGCACAAGCACATCCGCCGCTTCCTACAACAACAATGCTCGATCGTACAATGGCAATGTCACGACAACTCCGTCTCTGCCAGGCTATGCCCAGAGAAATCAGCACATCTACAATACACCGAGACCGAATGTTGCTGCTGGAAGTACCTATAGTCAGACGACGACATATCCTCGGGCTCAACAACCATACCCTAATGCTACAATCCAGCAATTCCAGCGTATGCAGCAGAACGGGTATAGTCAGAATGTTCCAAGCCCACAAGCACCCTATACTCCACAACGTAGTGGTCAAACTGCATACCAGCAGCCGATGCAAAACACCTCTATGCAGTACACCAACCGAACCAATGCTCCAGCTCAGCCATTGACCAACGGCCAGGCATACCCTCAACAGCCGCCACAGCCGCAACAGCAAATCCAACGGCCCTACTCCGGCCAAGGACAACGTCAGCCATCCTATCAAGCAAATCCGTATGCACAGGTCGGGCCAAATGCCACAATCCAGCAAGCCAAAGCCGCAGTCCAGATGCAACAAGCACAGTCACAGTCACAATCCCAAAGTCCACAACCACAAGCTGTCCAAACTGCTCAACAGCAGCAGGTGCAGAGACAAGCATCCGGCACTCCACAACCCACTCCACAACGACCGCCATCCGCTCTGGCTGTGGCAGCCAATGCATCTGTCACAGGTCCCTCAAACAATGAATCCAATCTGCGTGGAGGCAACGACATGGACCGAGAAATTCAGCCATTACGATCGCAAGCTGCACAGACGGCATCGACAGCGACAGCAGGTGCATAGGATGTACCTGGCCTGCGAACATCGATGCCATATTCGCCACCAATCCAAACGTCATTTCGTACACTTGCTTCATTCTTGACCCCGACACCTGCTGCTGCTTCGCCAGCCCCAAGCTATTCGCCTGTTGCTGTGCCTATGCCTATGCCTAGCTCGACATCAACGTTGATGAATCGGAGCACGCAGGCGCCGCACATTCACACAACACAAATGCAGCAACGTCAAAGTACCAACCCAAACATGCAACCAGCCCCCTCACAAATTCCACAGGTTCCAACCCAGAATATACCGACAGGTATGCAAACAGCGCCGCAGGTGATGAGCCGACAAACGCAACAGATGCCGCCACAACAAAACACTAGCGCGCATAGAACACTGCATGGATGCAAGCGAGATGACACCCACAATAGCGGACCATATTTGCCGCGATAATTCGACCATTGTATTACTGAAAAATTCGTGTTAATTCAGCCAACCTACAGTAACTCGGAGGACCACAAAAGCCCTTGCTGAGGTGAAAAGTCAGAACTGGAAAAGATGTGGGTGCAAGGGTTGGGAAACGCGGTGAATCGAGTCAAGTGGGGAGGAACTTGGGCGATTCTTGTGCGAGGGATTAATTCAGAAGTGTTTTGTTGACGGTCGTACATGGTAGACCAGTCCGATAGGTAATAAGAGAACTAAATCTAAAAAGTACCGTTTCTGCTCGGCTTGGAATGTTCATGACATTGATAACATGGCATCATTGGATGTGGTGCAGGATCAATGTACAAGGACCGAAGGAAGCGTCTGAGTGCGCCCGGTATGACAGTCATAGCCTATCAAACAACAAGATTGAAACCTCCCCTGATAAGCCCTGTAGACATGAGCGTGTGCTGATGCATGTGCGCCACTATAAACCCGCTCTGCTCCCCGCCGCACAGCTTGAGTTCAATAATTCCTCTTAAGTAAACACCTTAGCCTGTGCCCTCAGGTTCTCATATGTTTCCTTATCATGTCCCGGGATGACCTGTCCCCTCGTCGTCCTCTCCAACTGCTTCAGCCGCTGTGTACTCCGGAACCAAGCTGGATGATCTCGAGCCAACCAGCCCTGGGGAATGCCATCGCGCCAGTTCTCGATGACGTGGCAGTGGTCGCTGATGAAGAGGTAGGTGCCCATGTTCGGCATGTTGATTTGCATGCCGATGAGGCCGTCTGTGTGGCCGGGGAGGTGGTGTAGGGTTATGCCTTGGCAGAAATCGAAGGTTCGTTCGTCGAATGTTTTCCAGTTGCTGGGTTTGGATGTTAGTTTTTTGGGGGAGAGATGGTGATGAGGGAATCGGGCTTACAAGCTGAGTTTGAGGTAGTGTTCGAGATAGACACCGACGTCGGCACCAGTGGCTACGCTCCAGAAAGCGCTTCTTAGTTCTTTGTCGTGGACCCAGACTTCTACGTCTTTGCGGTCAAGGAACTCGTCTAGCCCGCCTGCGTGATCGAGGTGTAGGTGTCCAATGATGATCTTCTTGATGTCTTCGATCTTGTTGCCTGTAGCTTCGACTGCGGCTCGCAGCTCATGTGCCGGCTCGTAGCGGATTCGCGAGAAGATATCGCTGACGACTGGGCCCCAGACCTCTGGATAGTCCTTCCCGCTGCCGGTTTCCCAGAGAATGAGGCCTTCATGAGGGTGCTCGATGAGGATGCAATACCTATGGATATACTGTCAGCTGGACGTTCGTGGGCTGAATCATGTGGATGCGAGATGGACATCGTACATAGGCATTTGGCGTCGCTTGTTGACGAAACTTTCATTTTCTTTGCTCTTGACTGAGGTATTTCCTCCTCGGATCACGAAAGCTTCATCACACTCTAGCCAGCCAACCTCAAGAACGTGAAACTTTGTGCCTGTTGGACAGACATTGGACACGTGGTTCGGCACAGCGCCGGAGTCGACCTGCTTCTGGATTGCTGCTGGGAATTGAGACATATTGGTGTTGTATAGTATTAGGTACCGTTTGCTGGCCCGTTTCTTTGAGGATGGGGGGAGCCCCAGCTTATACGGCTGCCCCGGAGAGCTTGAATGCTCTTAGTCATTCTTCCTTGAGTTGCGGATCCCCGCACAAGTTCATGCAGAGTGAGACTGAGGGATCGTGCACAGATGTGATAGATTCGAGATTTGGAGGAAACGTGGAGTTGAGTCGTCATTCGTGGAGGGTACCAAGAATCCGAAAAAGAGGGGAATCCACGAGAGTTGAGGAGGTCCAACGACTGAGAGGCCTGAAATTCGAGGATAGGCAATACTAAATCGTGGCTATCAATGCCGTGAGTGCTCCCTTGTATAAGGTTTGAACTCAAGTTCGCGAGAGATTGACGAGGTGAAGTTAGTGTGCAGCTCGAAAGGCAGTATCATAGTGGAGTAGTCGGGCGGCAGTGGCTTCTCCGAGACTTCCCAGTTAACCATCCTTTTCACCGTTCATACAGATCATAGCCGGTATTCAACACCACGCCATCTCGAAGGATGATAGCATGCGTCCCTTTGACAAGAATTCAGATGTCCTATACTTGTTACTAGCCTTCCACATGTTCAGACTGTTGTTGATGATAGTGCCAAAGCATTGTTGACGATGAAAGGCTCTTTCATCTACAGTAATTGGAATAGTTGCGCGTGAGGGCGTGCGAGTTGAGTTACCTTTGTTATACCAAACTCTCAAGCCTCTGCGAAAGCTTTGGAAGTTCGGCTACGAATCACAAGGCCAACGAGAAGGGCTGGACAGTAGGTAAGTGATAGGCGACCAAGTACGAGCATTCAACATGTCCGGTGGCCAGCGTCACAAGATCACTGTAGAGGTAAGCAATGAACGATGAGTGACAATCTTACACTACAAACTTCTTCTGATATTTGAATCGCCAGACCGTTCTTTCAGCGCCTGGCAAGTCAGCTAATTCGTTACAGCCATAACGATGCCGTGTCCCGCCTCCTATATCACCCGTCTAGTGTTGCCATCCAGCCAAACATGGATGCAATCGCGATGCAAGCCTGCAGCATCACTTCCGCTCCTCCTCGAGGTCGTACAGGCCAGACTACTGATTCCGCTGCTGGTAACGTGTTCTTTAGACCAGAATGTGCTCGAAACAACTTCTTCAAGCTCGTCATGTCAATTCCAAGGACTAAAGACCGGCCCACATCGACACCGGCCACTCCGCCCTGCTCTAGGTCTGTTATATGCGGTCATGGGGATCCTGAGTGAGCACGTTTGGGTCCGGGAGCAGCAAGGGGTCGATTTGTTCGCGCAATGACTGCCGAACGTAAACGTTATCAAACAGGTTCATAAATCGACCCAAACAATAGAGTAAGGATTTAACACAAGCATTACAGTGTGGAAAATGGAGCCAGATGACGGATCCGGTGCCCATGAGTTTGCTGTCATGGCAAGGACTCGCCTGATGCAGCAGTTGTGAGATACAGGAGATCAATGGTGGAGTGGATATACAGCATGATCTCGAGGTGGCTTCGAGATGCGCGGATGAAATGACTAAGGTTCATTCATGCGCACAAAGTTGTTTGTATTTTCAGATAGAAGACTTTCAGACGAGGATGAACAAATAAGAACCCAAGCTTCGTTGGGAAACTCGTCTTGGAAACCGTGCCCCATCCTTGCATCTTTTGACGCTGTTATATATTGTAGTGCAGTATTTATTAGATACAAATGACTTGACACCCAAAATAAGCTTTGCACTAATAGCTCGACCGGTCATGTTTGTTCGTTTTGCACCACGACCTTGAACTGCGACACCAAAAAGTCGTTTGTATTCAAGCCAGCATCAGACCCAGCGTCACGCAAGCTATGATATTACGACAGATAGTTGGCCGGCATGGTATAGTGGTAAAGCTCATATAGAAGTGCGTTCACTGACAATTCCTAGGCGGTACGATTCTTTCAAGGTCGACAATCACATCACTACGGAGAACATATGCAACAGACATAGATCTCGATGCTCCAGCAAATAAACAATCAGAAAGAGACCACAAACCAATTCAGTCAATACCTGGACATCCAGATGAACCTTCAAGCATCCTAGATGCGGTCGGCCATGACCCTCTTGCCCAACCGCAGCCGGGCGCGATTCCTGATGAAGCAATTGATTCAGGAAAAGGCTTAGAGTCGTTCGGTCCTTCCAACTACTTCAAGGTGCTGGAGCGCAGGACCAGGCACTTACAAGCCGATCTGTCGTCACTTCAAAATACAGTTCGTGCTCAGGTTGGTCCAGCTGAAACTATAGCCACAGAGATCAGTGAGAAGCAGGAACAGATTCAAAATGCAGAAGAACAACTCAGAGGTACAGACCAGACTATCCGCAAAATCGCGAAACGCATTGTACGGGTCGAGCTGCAGGAAAAACTCCTGGAGGAACGCGAGATGGAAGATGGAGCGCGCAATGCAGTGCTACAAGAACTCAATCAGGAAAAGAGCAGACTCAGTAACTCAATCCCGCAAGATCAACAGTCTCACCTCGCCGACGTGCGAAAACTTATTCTTCGGCAGACGAACTCGTGGAAAGAGCAGGATCCACGTTTCACAAACACTTTCGCCCCCAACAGTCAAGCACAAGACCAATCCACTACTCTTGCACTATCCCGTGCTAAGCCTTTGATGGACGCCTCTACTCTCCGGCCTGGCGATACACCCCTAAACGCTTTCAAAACTTCCCGCGTTGCAAGTCGTTCCCTTGTCTCCGCTGGCACTACCCGCCGAGATGTATACCAACCATGGGCTATTCTCGAGAATCCCCCTTACCCCGAAGACCTTACTCTGCCTTTCCTCCTCGCAAACCAAACACATCTAGGGCACGCCACCGCACTTTGGCACCCTGGTAACAGCAACTACATCTTTGGTATCAGAGATGGCATACATATCATTAGCCTCGAGATCACACTTTCATACCTCCGTCGCGCCGCTAAAGTGGTCCAGGAAGTCGCGCGGCGCGGTGGCATCATTCTCTTCGTCGGTACCCGCAAGGGCCACCGCGAAATCGTCGTAAACTCCGCAAAAGTAGCAGAACCATCATACCACATCTTCTCCCGCTGGATTCCAGGCTCCCTCACCAATGGCCAACAGATCCTTGGCGACGGCGCCCTAAGAGTCGTCAACGCATCCGACAACGAAATAGACAAATACCGCAAAGCACTCAGCACCTCCTCCCACGCCGCACTCCGTCCAGATCTCGTCATCTGCTTAAACCCCCTAGAAAACGAAGTCCTCCTGCACGAATGCGGTCTCTATAATGTACCCACAATCGGCATCGTTGACACAGACTGCAACTCAAGTTGGGTTACGTATCCCATCCCAGCCAATGACGACTCCCTCCGATCTGTAACCTTGATCAGCGGCGTCCTAGCACGATCTGCGCAACGCGGACAACGACTACGTATGGATGCGGCGGCTGAGGGACGGACGACGTACAAGACGGGTGCGGTGTTGCGTATGTTGAAGGGTATGGAGGAGATTGCGAGTTTGGATGTACAGGAGCAGGGGAAGGGGGATAAGGGGAGAGATAAGGATGTGGATTGAGGCGAAGAGGACGATCTTGCGTCGTGTCATGTCGACGCAATGTACGGATGGCTAATCTACCTCGTTGATGTCGTGTATAAAAAAGCTGCTTTTGAGACTGTTCAACTACAGTAGCTCATCTGTTAAATTCAATGGATATAGTAAGGATATCATGTCTTCAGCGTACTCGATATTCCCCCATCATACTTATGTAGCACAGGAGTGCACCGCATGATATGACAAAGTAGCTTGGTACATGTACGGTGGGATATGATATCTTATTAAGATCATTTTATTCTATTCCTCCCATGGCCCAGGATAACACAGCATTGCATTGCTTTAATGCCATATCCATCGCCAATAAGCCCTACCTTCCTGACAGCCTACTGCCTGCCTGTCTGTGTCCGCCCACCCATAGGATCTCCTTCACTTCACCGTGACCCCGCGCCCTACAGGCTAGTAAGTACATATCTTCCCAAACCTCACCATCACCTTCACCACCGCTATCAACTCAGCACAATCAATACCCTCATTCTCACTCCACACTCTCCATTCCACCCTCCACCTCACCACCACCACCGCCCATCTTCCAAACCCTCCATCTCAAGCGCTCAACCACTTCTTTCCGAAGCCATGTCCGTCCATCCTCGCTTCCATTTCTCTCCGCTCCTTCCTTACCACCACCACTGCTAAGTTGCTCTTCATCGCGACTCACTCTGTCAGCCCAGCTGAGCAGGATGCGAATCTGCCATAATTTCGTCTGCTTGAGGATTTTATGCGTTGCGGCAGACGCGGAATTGGAATCTATGTCAGGACCAAGAGTTCCGATGTCGAGAGATAGAGCTGTGTCTATTGGCGTTGTTGATAGGATGTCTGCTGTGGCTGTTGGGTTAGATGAGTTGTGGTGAGGATGAGAGTTCGGGGATGAGAGGACTAGCATGCGTTCTGCGTGGTCCAGGTGGTTGAAGGCGGGGAAGGAGAAGATCCAGGCCAGTGGATTTTGGGATGTGGGTTGCGCTTCTGAAGTAGTGGTGGCATGGTGGTTGGCAGGAGAAGTGGAACCAGGATTAATGTTGGGTATACCACGCACTTGCTCGAGAGCTTGGAGTTCTGCGTCGAACGGGTCGACATTTGGTTTGTCGTATAAGGCGCGGCGGTGCAAGGTTATTGTTATGCCAGTTTGGGAGGACTTGTGTTGGTCGCGAAGGGTGCTGGGTGATGAAGTTGGCACAATCGTTGTGTTTTTAGTGCTTGGCGTTGGTTGATCAAGAACGATTTCAACAGGCCAGAAGTCTTCGGCTGAGACTGTGATGTGACGGATCTGAGACAAGTCAGGTAGGATGCCTGGGATTTGGTGGGTAGTTATTGTCCCGTCGCTCATGTGTAGAGCCGCATTAATGTTGCCTACAATCTGCCCTGTCTTGCTATCTCGAGCGACAAGACATCTGTGTTCTACGGCTAACACCCATAGATGTCGTAGCGCTTGTAGGTGGCCTCGATTGTCGAGGACGTCGGTCGGGAATAGAGGATAGAAGGCGATGACTAAACTCGCGATTGCTAAATTCGAGGTGCCAAACGTTGCTGTGCCTCCACTGAGGAAAAGGGCACCGATCGCCATGTGTGCAGCTAGATGCGAGCCAAATGGTGTTTCTTTGTCTGTGCGGCCATGCAGAGCTCGGAGACGTCGGAAAACTACCAGGTCGCCCGAGCCGGCCATGATAGTGGCACATGATAGCGCCAGGATGTCTAAGCAATTTCGAAGACCGCTTAGGGTTACCTTTGCATCGTAGTTCAGAGCTGAAAGACGAGAAATTCTGATAAATTGGTCAAGGTAATAGACCAACAAGTCCCGAGCATCATGGCGCTGGGAACCTGCATAACGAAGACCAATTGCAAAACATATGCCTGCAATCATGTGTAAGAAAGGAAGGTCGTTTGTGATCAGACACTTGATGGTTGCAAGGTCGATCCGGTGGCGGTACTGGCGAGGTAAGCTATCTTGGATAAACGCCTGCGTAGCCTCAATCTTGTCCCACATGATTAGATGTCGAGCAAGTGTTCGAAGCAAAAACACATCTGGGCGTACATATTCGAATTGGTGCATAGTGTCAGGAATGTCGACTTTGCGCGCAATGGAAGAGTCGTTTGTCTTCATGTAGATAAAGGCAATAGCGATAACCGCACCAGGTGTTGCACGATCAAGCACGTGGACGAGATTGACGTTCTTGGTTCCGACTGCAATGGCCAATAATCGTTCTACGACATGCATATCGTGTAAGCTGTGAAGACGCAGACCTTGACCCAGATTGATCAGCCCTAAGGATATACCTGCGGCCAGACGATATCCTTCATCTCGTAAGATGGGTTCATCGCCCGATTTTTCTTCTGCATCTCTGTTCTCGATCTCTGAAAGCATAACTTCAGACATGCGTCGGTGTTGAGAGTCATGGTAAAGAAGGCCTATGCCCACAATGCCGGTAGTCTGCGTAAGTGGTGACAAATTGAGCTCGGCTGCTCCTGGTGGTAGGAGACAGGTTATGTGCACCGAAATCAGTCGTGTTATCAGTGTATCAGCCGTACCTCTGTAGGATGCTGCGAGTCCAAGAAGAAGCCCTATAGATGTCATTGTATGCTTTGGTGTTAGATACTTGAAGGCTACCCATTTCGCGAGTAACTTAAGATGACCACTCAGACCAAGGGCAAGCAGAAACCCGGCATGCCGATTTGTCAACTCCGTTGGCTTGTTGTACAATATCCATGATGTGTCGATAAAATCGGCTTCTTTCGAGATCATAAGGCCGGCAGAAGCACCGTTATGGAAGAATGCCCAGCAAACCTTGTCTTCTGTGAATGACGCTCGATCAGCACTGAATGTCATAGGTTGCGTAGACTCGGCTTCTGTCCTGGGTTTCAGTGTGCATTGCAGGCTGAAGCGAGGCACAGGTACCATCTCGGTAAGCAATGGTGTTCGAGCATTGAAGTGCATCATACCACGACCAGTCGCCACGGAAAAGGTTCGGCGTGTTGCGTATTGTGTAAGCAGCTTCTGTGCTTCAAGTGCATCTGCCTCAGTCCAGTTCGGTTGCATATCATACTCAATCTCCGGTGCGCGCGTCTGATTTACGAGCTTGGATGCCTCCTGAAACCGACGATCCTGGTTGAAAATGAGCTTCGTAACGGCTTGTCGGTCTACTTCTGATGATACGTCCCATCTAGACAAATTTTCTGCATCAAGGGCTAGACCAGTGATCGCACGTACATCACGAGTTGCTACGTGTGTTATCGGCAAGCCTGCATGACCTGGAACTGTTTTGTCAAATTTGAGGGCTTGTGGGATACCAGTTTGATCATTGTGCAGACTTAGTTCCACTGCATTTTTGTTGTTCTTCGCTGATATGATGGCATGTTGGCAGGCGCTTGCTACAGCATCAGGAAGGGATTCTGACAAAACGTGCTGAAAGTTTGGCACGATTGCGGCAGGGTGTGACGAAAAGCTTCCACCCAACAGACTGATAGTGGTAGACAGTCTAGGCAAAAGCATCGTGGCAGCAACGACTGAAGGATGATCCGGTTCTAGGCTAGCAGGACTGTGGATCAATTCTACCAGAGTGTGATACTTGAATGGCTGTGACTGCAACGCTGAATCAATGAATTCAAAGATCGAACGCGGTACGAAGGGTTCTGACGGTACCTCCAAGGTGTCTATTTTTCCTTGGTCAAACACGGTCTCTGCGCCATTTTCAACATCTGTGCTGTTTTGAATTTGAAATGGTGATTTCCAACTGGACCAGTTGAGCCATGATCCTAATTGAGTTACGATGCTTCCCAACTTGAACTCGTCGTTGACCTGTGACTCGTTGCTCAGACCTTCAAGTCGAAGCTCGTTGAGCAAAAGATGTAGAGCGACAACCATAGTTGCCAGTGAGGTCCGTCGTGTAGTCCGATCTTGGTTCATAGCCGTTGGTAAGTAGCCTTCTGGACCGTTCATGCTTTCTCCTGCTGGACTTTGTAGAAAGTCTCTCGTCAGGTCTGTGCACCGCAGCATAAACATCCTCCGCGAATCATGCCCGGTGTCGATTGAGGACTGCCTTGAGTGCTTTGACGGCGATTTAGGCTTTGTTTTCGGAACAAATTCGTCATGCATCCATCCCCAGGCTGTAGTCTGCATCCAACTCGAAGAACTTCGAGATTCCTCCATAGCGTAAATCATCGACCAGCTCGTGCTATCCGTCAACGAGTCACTACTTGATCGAACGCCTGTGGGTTTCTTCTTGCGCACTGGTCCTGCAATCCGAGTCTGCAACGCACTGATGAAAGGCACAGCCATTGTGAAGAGAGCGATAGTGATCCTGGTCCACTCCATGTCTTCCACCACGTCTTGACTCTGAAGCCATCGGGATATCTCCCAGTAAGCGACGAGTAGACTGTCTTGCAGCTGAGCAGGAAGGACAAACTTACAGACATCGAGTACACGTCGGCTGAAAGTCTTCCGAGGTGCCAATGCAACTGACAAGCCATGCGTTCGGCCGCCCCTATCAGTGAAAGCAAGACTGTCAAAATTGGCAGAGCTCAAGAATTTTGCAATTTTCACTTGGCTTCCGTCGATGGTTCGGCGACTCCCAGCCTCCCGTTTTCGAGTAGTAGTATCCACCGCTGGTGGGCGGCATCCATTGTGTACAAGATAGCGTTCGGGCAGATCGACTCGGAAAGAAGCGCTCCATGGAGCCTCCAGGTGAAGGACATCGTCACCTTGCGAAGTCTTGGAAAGAATCAAGAGTCTTCTAATGGCCTGGTCTGAGACTGTGCAGGCACCAGTTATGTTTGTGCCTTTTTGTATCTGAGTGGCTTTGAGCTCTGGCCATCTATATCTCGAAGAACGGTGCGTGGTAGTTTTGACAGCAATCGTGACAACAGTCATGACCTCGGCAATGACTTCTTGTACACAGACAGATATCTGAGAGTGCAAGCCTTCGTCTCCACTTGTTGATGCGGGGTGCGGTACAATCATGGCCTTGAAATTAGATTGTGAGGCATCTGTTGATCTAGGGTCGCAATGGAAGTTCTTGAGCTTGACAAAGACTACATCGCGCTCAAGTCGCTCGTTCGAAATTCCAAGATCGACATCTTCAGTGGTAGTGGCACCACCCGCAAGACTGTCCCGGACATTCGCTCGATTGGCAGTGTCGAAGAAAGAAGCAGAATTGCTGATGATGGTGCTTGTAGCCACAAAGGATTTCCGGCCGCCAAAGCTGTTCCTATCAGTAAAGCTGCCGACTGAGCCCTCTTTCCGTAAGCTTCGGGACAGACTTTTGCGGCTGCCAAGCCCATACGCGTTATCGTTGAAGGCTGATCTGTCCTTGGAGGGAGCCAGATCTGATCGGGCAAGCATGGAGCTTATCCTGCGTGCTGAGCGTGTCTGGACCCCACTTGGCTCGAAGTCCTGGCCGAGCTCAGCGGCTAGATTCTCAATATTTGATAACTGCGACTCCTGTGGCTTTGCTGCAGTGTCCACAAAAGACTGTATAAGTCCACCTAGGCTTTCTTGGGATGTCTCTGTAGCGCTCCGGCCACTCGGAATGCGTGCTCGTTCGTGGATGTTTGAACTTTGCCGCCTGCGATATCTTCCTACGTCTGAATCACGATGTGTTTTAGCAGTAGTGTCAATCGAAGCGTTGCAAATGCCTACTTGCCATACTGTGAAGGTAGAAGTGGATCTGTTCAGCGTGACTGCAACGGAAACATCAGCCATGGTGCTGCCACGTGTGATGGGGATGTCGTAGTCGGTCGAAACATAGAGCAGCTCCTCGTCACATGGTAGTAAAGGAGAGGTACTCAACTCTGGAGACTTTCGCGAGTAGCTTGCTGCCACGACGCCCATGTCGGACAGAAGTTCTGTTACACAGTAAGTTGGCAGTCGCTTATGTGCATTTTTGTCAGATCCCAGAGCCGTCTGAGCATTCTCGAGTAGAAAAGATGTTTTCGTGGTTTTCAAGGACGCTGTTTCCCATCGAGAAGTGGACTGTGTCTCATCCTTGCCGTGGGCCATCACCACTGGGAAGGCTCGAGGCTGTAACAAGAAACCTTTTCGACATGGTAACGCTCTTGCAACGTCGAATGATAGTGGAATGACATGGGTATCGCCCGAGAAGCAGAAAACATGAACCTGAGTTTTTAGGATGACAACAAGGGCAGATTCGGTGGAAGCGCATGACATGCTAGGGTTTTCACCTTCTATGGCTGGGTGTGATCCATTAGTGGGATTGGGGAACACGGTGACAAATGCATGATTGACTGCTTCATTCTCGATGTTGAGATTGAAGACCCTCTTGATCGTTCCATTCCGTGACCAAACCACACAATTGTCAACATGTAGGACCTCCTCCAGGAGAGGCAGACCTCGGTCATCGAGAGATATTTGTTGAGTCCATTCGTAGCTTGGCGCAGGCGAATCATGCAAGAGAATACCTTCATCAATCAAATATTGTAGGGCACTCGGCTCATGAAGGCCAGTCGAGTGCAGCTGTGCCATTTTTCATCTCGACAGTATCGTACGAAAAGACCAGTCTTTGTAGTAGTGGCCATGTGCTGCATGGAAGACTGCCGATCCAACAGACTTGTCTCTCTGACTAGTAGTGCAGAATGTGCTCTTGGTATTGGCAACACGTCGCGTCGCGGTTCGAGTGAATGTGAACTTGAGATCACGTGTGTCGACGCGTGTTGTTCGACTTGGCAGTGCACGTGATCCGTGGCTGGTTGTTCTTGGAACACCAACTGCAATCACACCATGATGATTATCATCCTCCAAGTGGAAATTACGGATGCCACGACTTGAACGTCAGCAGCAATCATGAAGGCGATGGAGGAAATGGTTGGATATTCAATTTGTTCAAGCCTTCAAGGGATACGGGATTGACCTCTGAAGATACGCTGGCCTGCCAAGTTGAACAAATTGGCCCCTGTCAGAGGGCTTTGGAGGACTATTAACGGTCACTTTGTTCAAACACCGCACAGCTGGAAGCAAATTCAAGGAATCATTATTTCAGGTATGTTCTATTCAGAGATCTGTGACTCAATCGACCTAATGCTAGAAAGGGAACGCAGTATGTCCTGTAGAACTCCTCCTGTTGCCGAGCTCGGCTTTCGTCTTGCGGCTGAGTGAGAGCTCTGCGACCAGGCTCGTGCGTGTCGGTGATTGAATCCTTCCACATCAGACGGTTGAGTTGACCGACGCGTTTGTTCGCCTCGATATCACTTGTCGGCCAGGACCACAGACCATGGTTCAGAATAATGTCGCCTGACTTGTCACCTCCGTCCAATGTAAGGCGTGCCCTTGACGAGCTGTCGGTTGAGGAAATCTGACGGTTACATTGAAACGAGGTTTATCAGGCGAGCCACACACGAGGGATGGACACGTCATCTCATCACCTTACAAGCATGAACAGAAATACAAGATATGTTCATAACCTCTGCCGATAGTGCCTATTCAACATCAAGATGATGTTGAAGAGCAATTACAGACTACCTTCGAAGAACAGTCCGATCGACAAAATAAGTATCAACACAACAACCTCTTACCAACATGTCTTCTCCCGACGCCGTCACCAACCTCAACTCGGCCACGCTGGGCGTCAACATGCCGATCATCACTTTACCTTCCGGTCAGAAAATGCCAACCGGTACCATCGGTACTCTTCTTGTCAACGTCAAGAAATACGATACTCTGGCTGCCCAGTCGGGAGATGCTACAGGCCAGGAACAGGACGAAATCAAGACACAACTCAAGGAACTCGAAGCAACTTTCAATGCTGCGCTGCCACTGCTAATGAAGTTTGGCATGTTTGATCTTTTTACACCAGACGAGCGGATAACTGATCACGGAAGCCCAGGCAGGACAAGAGTCGGTAAGCTTGCCAAGGCTCACCAGGATGGACAAGGTGCGGAATGAGCGACACGATGGACAGCGAGAGTAGACAGCGGCTGGTACCTGTGACATGTATAACCCGGATGCGACTATGGACACTATGGACTGTTGGAGAACCACCTTCCGTTCAAGATGTGCTTCGGCCCTTCAATTTCCTTCTCGTGGTGTTCGAGAATTCATCAAAATCCTTCTCATCCATTATACCTTCTCAACAGGCTACATACCATTTCTGGCAATCTCGAAGTCTTTCGCTGTAACCGTGATCTTTATGAACCAAGCCGAGCGTTGATACTGTTGCAGTGACAATTCTCGGTTTACGTATCTCGTATGCGCCAGCGATGAGCCTCCATAGGGGCACTGCTCCCGTGGTATAGAAGCGCTTGCAGAGACCTGCTATCCATCGAATCACGAGTCACGAAAACGAACCACGCGCACCTGGTACATCATAAACATACAGCCTCGAAACCCATGTACTTACTCGCCTAGCAATGCGGATGTACCATCTCATGAGTGATTGACTTTTATGTGATGGTGAGGTACCTAAGCAGGCTGCCGTAGAAGTGTACGTAGACAACACTAGTATTGTTGCTCGAGTTTCCGATTGGTAAAGCAAGACGGTGGCTGATTCCGAAGCGCTTTCCACCAGGTACGGAACCCCGGAACTCTAATCTCCTGGGCGTCGTTAGTGGATGCGGGACAGTGGTGGAGGAGAACTTGTCTTTTGTTGGCTTGTGGTTCAGAGGACGAAGAGGCTAGTGAAATGTTCGTGCGATCCGGAATACAGACTTGTGGCCATGCGAAATTGTTCGGATGCTTTGGTGCAATATTGGTCAGGAGTGTTGAGTACCTAGGTAGGTAGTATCCCATAAAGCTCCTGAGTTCGAGTATGTGGCAATTGTGCCTATCCTCTTTACAAATCCAAGCACATCGTCAGCCATCATGACAAATTTCAACCCCGACCACACTAGCTTGCATCAACATGCTTTGCGGAGTCTTGAGGAGGCGGACGTGTTGCTTGCTCACATGGACACAGGAGTCAATGAGGTTCATCGATTTGACATGATCACGACCGAATGGCTGAAAAACGTACTGAGCACTGGCGTCGTCGGCGCGCAGATTCAGAACTGGGAGCGCGTTGGAGGCCACAATGGAATGACCAATCGACATAAGCTACGCATCACTTGGAACAAGATCGGCACTGAAGCCGACCTGCCCCGTGCCATCTTCATGAAAGTCACTCCTCCAGATGCCAATCTGAGAGAAATGCTATCCATGCTGCACATGGCCGAGCTAGAATGCAATTTGTACAACGTCTGCTACAAAGATCTATCTGACTTGATTCCCAAATGCTACTATGCACAGTCATATCCTGGTGGTCGTTTCGTCATTCTGCTGGAAGACCTCGATGAACGTAACATCGAGGTCCATTGGATGGGCGACGACGTGAGCATCGACTACGCCAAAGCTGTTGCAGTGGCACAAGGCAAAATCCACGCTCGATTCTGGAACAGCCCACGTTTTCACACAGATATGGTTTGGGTGCGGCCACGCCCACGACGCTTTGGCGAAAACTGGCTTCGCCAACAATTCCACCAGACGCGCAATGCTTTCCTGGACATCGAACTGGGCAAGACGTGTTCGCCCAAAGTTCGAGAGCTGATCAAGGAATGGGACCAACATTGCGATCTCGTCTACGACTACTTTGACCAGAAACCGCCAACCCTGGTCCACGGTGACTCTCATCTCGGCAACGTGTTGAAATTCACCGACGGGACTGCCGGATACTACGACTGGCAATGCTTATTCCGGTCCTACGGCTTCCGCGACCTGGCGTATTTTCTCAACTCGGCGCTCACCCTGGACGATGCAAAAGCGCATGAACGCGACATCTTCGACCTGTACGTTGTTACTCTCAAGGACAACGGCGTCACTGTCAACCCCGAGGAAGCATGGCTTGACTACAATCTGTTGCGCATGGATCGGTTCGACTCGGCAATGATGTCAACAACATCGGCAGGTGGCTATGGCCACGCAGCCCGTGCCTTCGAGCGCCAGGTCAAGACCATAAGCTGGGCGGTAGAAGAATACGACGTGCCATCTCTCTTGGCCAGGCTGGTCAAGACCGGTTCTCCATATCCGCTTCCAAACTAGAAATGTATTTTAAATTAGATAGCTACGTTCCCTTCGCGGAGGTACAGTAGCACGCTGCTCTCAGCGGCATTTTGAATTTGCACAAAGTTTTCATCAGCTCTTTGGGAAAGCTATTTCCCTAACTCAATGTGTTCGTTTACACTCCCTTTAACCACTGCTGTGAGAGACTCTGCCGTACACGAATGCATGAAAGAATAGCTCATCTATACCTACGCAATTTGCTGCAATTTCGCATGCTCCGTCTGTTGTGCGGCTATGCTAGGCACCTACAACTCGCCACAGGCAACAGTGCCCTCCTGCTACACACGACCAAAACCCGTAATACTACGTACCTAGGTAGGTATGTAAGTGATTTTGATAACGTGTAGTCTTATCACAAATCTGGTATACGTACGCTCTGATCAAAGTCTGCACCTTTGTGGTTGTTTTCGTATGTATGTTTCGGACGTGTTTTGGTGGATATATATTCATTCGCACTACACTATGTGTAATGCTGTGAAGTTGTGGTGGAATATGTGTTTGACCTAAGTACCTGGTGTCCTGAGAGTTCACATGTCTCGAAGGATAGTTTCAGTGTAGTGGTCTACGGTGGGCTTAGGGTGGTGTTGTCTTGAAAGCCTTGTGAATTGATGTAAGGTAAGTTTTTGACAAAACATAGGTAGTTCTGGAAGGAAGCAAATATGAATGAATAGATGGAGGTGATGTGAAAAATCTGTTCTGAGAGACCAGTAACGACTGAGTGCACGGATTATTGTATAACCTCAATGTATGGTACTGTGCAGAGGTCCTGCCGTACGAGCAGTAACGGTTACAAAAATGGATTTATTAACCTCGAGTCTGAGGAGAGTGTACTCAGATGTGGAGCTTTGGGAAATGTACTGTTATGGATGACGATCTGGTGTACTCGATTAAGAGGTGGACATATTAGGTTGCAGTAATAGCTCTACATAAGATATGGCGAAGCTCGAGTGTTTGTGTTTCGAGTCTGACAGGTTATCGTTTGGCCGATTACTCTAGTAGTCTCTTCTTCATCACCCAACGTCTTTTTGGTGTTCGAATATAGAAACGAGAACGATGTGGATCAACCATGACCAGTGAAGTATTGAATTGTGAACAAGCTTGTATATGTCGACACAATACTGATCTCGTCACACAAAAAGCGGTCGCCCATCCATTTTTACCAAGGCGTGACTATCCAGTCCGCATCGAGACCATGTCCATCCACCGGCGCTAATAAATCAGAATCTGGTGCTGGGGTAGGAAAGTGGCTGACTAACATGCCAGCCTGCGCATGGCGTGCATCATTGTGTGTTGCTGCATGGGGGTTTGCAACATCGCCGGTCTCGTTTCCAGCATCAGATACCATGCCCAACTGGCCATAGGATTCATTCCTCGGCATACTATAACGTTGCGCAGGAAGATCAGCCGAAACCAAATTTGGAATACCCACACTATTGATCATATCGATAATGCTTTGCGACTTCTGCAGCACTGTGGTAGCAAGTCTGAATCCCTTACTCATTTCTCCCAGTATATCATGAGCTTTATGAAACACTGCCAGAGCGTGGCTTTGTACAGCCGCTGTAACGTGGCTTGCGAGTAAAACGGAGCTCAAAGGGGAGAATACTCCAGCGAGGCAGACGGTGTAGATGTAACGGTCCTGAGGTTGTCGATTGAGATCATTCGAGGAGGCCACCATGGTGTCAACGGAATCTTGAGCTATCGCAACGACTTTCTCGGCTACTATTGCAGGCATTCCAGGTTTCTTGAGACTCTCTAGATGGATAAGGAGCCTCTGTGTATTGACTCGCTAAGACACCGTATTAGAGCTGTAAATGAACAACAACATATGAGAGCAGCTTACGACACGGAGTAGTGTACGATGGCGGCGGAGAACAAGTTCTGTCCGTTCCAAGCCAATCAGTCTTGCCTCCCCTGAGGGAACTCTCCAAAACGGAGGCAACTGCTCGAGGAATCTGGCTAGTTCGCCATCCAGAGCAGAAATAGCTGCGAAGGTCTGGGTTTTCTTCTTAGTAACACATAAAGCCTCATCCCAAGCTCTTTTAGCAAGCGATGCCCACGCAATCAGCGCATTCAAGGCGGGTGCGAAGGAAGCCTCGAAGTTCTCCTGTGGTAGCTTTCGATTCGGAAACAAACACCTGTCGTCTATAGCCCGAGGAAGCTCCACGTAGTATTCGTTGGGACGCAGTCGGTATGACAAGCCACAACTCTGGGAGATAGCTTGGTCGAGGATGAGTAAGCACCAAAATACCCTTTGCCTCATGACCACATCGAAATCGGAACATTTAGGTTTCCAGGTAGTCTGATCATGTAGACCAATCTGAACTGCTATGCGTAAGGCACTTGACATGGTGTCGTACGCTTGGCCGTGGTCACCAATCTCAAGCAAATAGCGGGTACTCAGGATCAGGCACACTACAATTGTTACATTTGGCCTTGCAGAGGGTAGTAGTCTGGTCAAGGTTTCGTTGGCATAGGTGAACTCTCGCCAACCCGGGAGTGGGCCAGAATCGGTACACATACTATGTAACAACGTTACTTCGGCGTACAGAAGGTGTACAAGGATTAAAAATTGTGGTACATCCGACTCTGAGAGATGTTTAGCTTCTTCGAAGACCAGGTCATCGAAACATTGGTAGAAGGCATTCTCGTTGATGATGGGGTGGAGAGGGTTGAGGAATTCAAAGTAGAGATCAAAAGAACGCCGAAATTTAGCGCCATTGTTTAGCTTGACTTCTTGGAACATCTCTGACGAAGAAAGCTGCGTGCTCGCGTGATTGGGCTCGGGAAAGTGGTACGCCCCGGCATCTGCAGGACGAGTATATACGTTCCGAGGGTTGGAAGTTGTATTGATTGCCGATGTTGCTGGATATTCACTCTGTGCCTCGAAAGCGTTATTGCTGGTAATGCTGTTCCCGGGCTGGGACAGATCATGTATGACGGCGGTGGGCGGTGCTACTTGCGATGCGACTACCTCCGTTGTAATTTCATCAACGATCTGGTGGTCTTGCGCCTGGTCAATGACACGCGAGCTTGCTTCGGGGGGCGCGGTTTGCTCGACTTCTTCTGTTGGAGTTATGGCTTGGTCAGCAGCAGTGGCATCGGTAGCATCCACACTCAGAGCGGAATGAATTTCCGAATATGTCTGCTCGAGCTGAAAGAGGCGTTGATTCAGATCGACCATACGGTCGAAAACATGGTCGGGTGCAAAAGACGCCTGAGAAGCGGGCACATGGCTGTGTGAAATTGGTTAGTAAAGCGCTAGCTAAATCCCTTCGGGTGCCGCTGTACGTACACCGGAGAGATATGCTGACCAGCGGTCCGAGAGCTACTACCTCTCTTCCTTTTCGCAAGTGTGAAAGTACAGGTTTCACCAAGGCGTTCGCACGCGTCACAAAGAGGAGCACCACTGCACTAGAAAGTTATGGTCAGCACCGCTGGTCCGGGTCAGGAAAGGCTAAACAGAGGCATACCTTCACTTTCCGGTTCCTACAGTTCATACTACAAAAGCATCAGTCACACATAATAGACCCTGACGAGGATAGGCGTACCATGCTTGTGCCACGTAGTCACTCCTTCTGTTGCGACGTGACTTCCACCCAGGTTCTGACGCTGGAGAAGGCTGCGTAGGGGAGTCATCGGTCGTAAGCCGTACCTCTATCGTGGAGTCTGGCATCGATTGATCGTTGAAGATCCTACAGCAAAGCCGGCAAAACGTGACATCTGCATTCCTGGACTGGAAAAGCTGCACAAACGCCAATTCCGTGGGAATGAGACACTAAGTGACAGGCACGGTGGTTATAGTTCTGTCCGGACGTTTAGACACGCTTGGAGAGAGGAGTGATAGATAAGCGGAAAAGAGAAGAAATCGCACAACGCGGGGAAGACGAACGTGTCCGAGGTCGACCGTGGTTTCCCCGGGTTTCCTTGCTTGGCAACATGCAACGTGCAGGTGGGGTTGACTTTGATCAACTCCTGGTGCAGGTGCGGTTGGCTTGCGGCACCGTACAATGGTACCTGCTACAGAGTTCATTCTGTGCCTAGGTAGGTAGGTAGCTACCTCGGATCTGTACCGCCACCACTGCAACGAACGACTTCAACATCGTCCATTACATCATTGTCATCGAACAGACACGCTTTGCTGCAGTATGTAATGACTGCGCGGCTGAATTGGATCAAGCAGAAATTGTGGTGTCTATTATGCTCATACCGACATACGCTGACAAATTCTGGCCACTCCTCCAACCATAATTGATAATGTCCTCAGAAACCTTCTCAGCCGTTGTCGAACACCGAGTGGAAGCACTGCGAGCTAAGAAGACCTCTAGCGAAACAGCAATTCAATAGATCGATCGAGACAGTCGCCGAGAAATATAGCGGCCGAGATTCCACAGCGGTTGTTCATGCCGTTCCTTTCAAGCACAACGGTATCGCGGTCTTTGTAAAATTCTGGTATGAAGACGCATCACTACAGGCACCCGACAAACTTCGACCCCACGGAAGCTGACAATCGATAAACGTTCAGTGATCGCGTAGGGCGCACTGCTAGAAAAAATGACCACAGGCCACTGCTCGAGCGAATGCCGAGTCGTTGATTCGCCTCCATATTTTCACTCTGCGAGGCCTAGGGCACCCTTCGTTTTCGCCTGTGCTAATACAATGACAGTTGGCTGGAACGAGAGTTGTGCTCGAGTCGTTCCAGTCCGCAACAATGCTGGTTGTTGCCACCATCGTGGTTGCAGACAGCGAAGTCCTTGCGTTCAAAGGCCACAGTACTGAGCTTTGCGAGCGCATGGACCGTGTGGTCGTGGCAGGTCTATTCGAGACTTGTCGTAGGAAATTCATTTTCGTCATTCGAGAAGATCTTAACTCAATCAAGTAGCTCGACTACTGTATATGAAGAACAGAGATTGTCAAGTTCGGAACACGAGGAACACAATTCCGGCGAAAGTGCTATTGCAAGATGCGGCTCTCACCAACCTCTGTAATGTCGACAGATCGACCGTCTACTCCACAGCCTCCATACCTATCGAAGTTCGTCAATTTGTTGAGAGTGCCGCTCTCCATTCTGGTACCAAACTTGTGTTTGCAGGCAGGTGTGTGAAACAAGGATAATCGCACCATTCCGGTTGCCTTCATTTGAGTGGTCTCCAGATTCGAACAAAACAAACTTTCGAAGCAGAGTTATGCTTATCAAGAGCATCTCAGAAGTATGGCCGAAAGTCGTGGTGGACACCGGCGTCTGCGTCGATACTGGCACGGAATATACTGTATCCTGGACTACACAACTGGCCCTCCGGATGTCCAGATGAGCCAGCTTAAACATCTGCCCAATGCTTCATAGGTTTTCGCACTATCAGCGACGTGCTTGTAATTCGAAACTCTGAGTTTACACCTTCAAGTCGCTGGTGCCTAGAATCGTCACCAAGACCACTGGAAACCTCATCGCAATGTCAGTTACATTTCGCTGATCTACGATTTCCGAATAACGCCTACCCCATGACTCCTTAACCAGGGTCGTAACTCTAGTCTAAACTCTGTACTCTCGGTTCTGAAGTCCGGAAACATGGGGCCCCCGTGCGAAATGGATCTTCCTTTTCGGCCTGGTCCACTGTGTATCAAAAGCCTTAGAATTCCAATTAGCCTCAGCATTGCCTATGCCTTCCTTTTCTTTGTCTACCCAGAGGATTTTTGTTCCACTACTACAGTATAGTTGGAAACATGTCAGAAATAGAGGAGGACCACGTCGCCGCCGAAGCTGTCGGTGGTGAGCACCTTGGCGTGGCATACTATCGAAGCTATCGCTTCATCGGAACCATTTCTGCGTGTGCCCTAAGCTTGACTGCCTCCTATGCAGGCTTCATCATGTCTTCGTCCATTCTCTCATATATCAATGCCAGTGTTGGTAAGGAACACTCCCTATCATACTTGAAATCAGCTAAGTCTGTGCAGGCCCAGATCCGAACTATGTCTGGATTCCA